>SAMEA3663010__coassemble_4643_pt1 | contig 3222 bp, 4 predicted proteins | sample SAMEA3663010__metabat2_low_PE_026 | metagenome-assembled genome bin SAMEA3663010 (sample SAMEA3663010) | pig gut metagenome | biome: pig gut; feature: pig-associated habitat; material: faeces | place: France | collected 2012 | reverse complement strand
ACAGTGTGCCATTACGTGCACTTGCCATTATATAAACAAAAAATCTGTATTGCATGACAGACGTCATTATATCATAAAAATTTGCACATACCATTTTTACTGGATTGCTTCGTCATTTCATTCCTCGCAATGACAGAGATTCTAGCACATGTGGTGACTGAGGACTTTCGCCCTTGTTATATTTATTTGTCTTGCACTGCTAGCACTCTTGTCATTGCGAGCGTAGCGCGGCAATCCAGTCAGTAGAGCCGCGCCATTCGGCGCACATCTATTATCTATTCTCTAAAAAATGCGCCGATGGCGCATTTTTATTTAGTTTTTGATAAAATCTTTTTTATTTCAGTACTGCAAATATCAGGCGTGCGGGGTAAATACACAACCTGACAAATATCATTCAGGTCATCAAATTTGCCACGCCAATCATCGCCCATCACAAAAATATCAGCATGATATTTCAGAATATCATCACGCTTTTGCTGCCAATTATTTTCTGGGAAAATCAGGTCAACGTATTTCACACCCGACAAAATCTGTTTGCGCTGTTCATATGGCAAACATGTCTGCTTGCCCTTTATCGCATTGAACGCATCGGTGGACAAACCCACACCCAACCAGTCACCCATCGCACGCGCGCGCTGTAACAGCAACATATGTGCCCAATGAAAAGTATCAAATGTGCCGTACGTTATAATGCGTGTCATTTTGTTTCAATCCCCAAAAATTCGCGCACGCGAACCAGTTCTTCGTACGTGAATGCCGGACTGGCATGTCGTGCAAAGTCGGGTCTAAATTCGCCCCAGTCGCCGAATCGCGTGGTCAATACCGCATCAACATTGTTTGGTGCGGGGAATTTTTTGCCACAAAATTCAATTTCACCAAACGGGAACACCCATTCGTGACGGAATGGTTTGTTATGGAAAAATTGCACCGCACGTTCTGGAAATGTTTGCCAATCAATTCCTTCGAATACATCGCCATTGGCAACGTCGGGGGCATTGTCGTGCATAATCATATCGTTTATGATTGTTGGGTAATCAGTATACGTTGATTGCACCACGGCATCAGGATTGGTTTCCAGCAGTTGTTTGTCGGCCTCCATCTGGCGGGCGGTTTCCATTGCGCGCCAGTAATCATTTGTGAACGCGTCACGCTGGTCATCCGTCTGCATACGCGTGTAATAATAATCCCACGGGAACAGATCGATACAAACACGGGGGGTCACCAAGACCTTGAAAATACCGCCGGACATACCCCACGATGTAAAGATTCCTTTGTCCACTGTACCATCGGCAAATTTTTCAGACAATACGGCAACCGCGCGATTGAAATCATCGCGCATCAAACACAAATCAATATCGTCATCCCATGGAATAAATGTACCACCACGCGCCGCACCCAACAGCGTGCCATAGCCCAACATATATTTAATTCCGGCATCACGGAATATACCGTCCAGAATTTCCAATAAACGCAGACAGCCATCTTGCTTTAATTTCAAATGCCCCGTTGCGGGCGCGCATTTTTCCAACGCATCACCATGCAACGCATACAAACGCGTCATGTGATCTTTCAACATAACAACAGATTGACTAAGAGAGTTTAACTTCGTATCGGTTGCCTGATAAAATCTGGAAACGTATGCAAACAAATTTGCAATTGTCGGTTCCGCCATAATTTAATTACCCCGCATAGGAACACTCGCTGTTCCAAATAAAGAAACCATTGTCATTGCAATATGCACCACCAGAACCACCAACTAACTTTGGAATCTGGCAATCAGAAATTGTACTGTTTTGACCTGCGACTGATTGCCCCGGCTGTAATTGTGTTGTACAGGTATAAAAATTGCCCGAACCACCAATTGCCTTTTTATACGTTGAAACTGGACACGGCAGGCATACACCTAGTCCAACTGCGCAATCAGTTGGATTGCCATAATATCCATCATTACATGATACACTGGAACAAGAAGCACACACATACTGATCGCCATCAGCCATGTATTCGCACTGCACGCCATCTGTGATAGTACCATTATTGTGGTTAAATGTTCCATTGGGCAGGTAGTTTTTCTTGGTCCAACCATCGGAAGTACAGAGATAATACACACCGGCCTCATCCGGAAGCGAATGCGTATCCCAAGCATAAACATTAACAGCATTTAAATCTGCATTACAAACCACGTCACCAGTATCATAAGCTACACCATCATAATAACCATACAACTCTTCAGCCACATAGTCCCTATAATCCGACTCCGTACCTTCATAAGACGTTTTATCATACTGCAAACATACAAGGCATCCGACAGAATCTTCAACATTGTATTGACGAGCCCACACTCCATATGGTTCCGGTTCCAAACGAGGTGCCGTGGCCGCAGCCGCATCCCCCACATAACCCAATGCCATGGTCGCAATAACAAAATACATATGTCTTGATTTAATCATTGTTTTTATAACTCTCTCTGTCTGTATTCGTATTCCCCGAAACGCCCAAAGTGCGTGCCTTGTAATTTATATCAGGCAAATTATAACCGATTTCGCCCCACCCGTCAACAAGTTTTGTCCCCCCACCATCAAAATGTGCAGTGCACACACTGCTTAGTTCCTATTTTACTGGATTGCTTCGTCATTTCATTCCTCGCAATGACAAGGGTGCTAATAGTTGGTAAAAACAGATTGTTTTTTATAACAGGTATTCCAGCTCTTTTGTCATTGCGAGCGTAGCGTGGCAATCCAGTTGATAATGTTTGTCCGCTAACGGCGGACACTTATTTTCAAAAACCAAACACAGGTTGTTCCGCTAAATCCAGCCAATCAGGATTTATTGATTCAATTAGTATTATTTTTTGTTCACGACTGCCGGCTTTCAGTTTCTTTTCTCGTCTCAGTGCATCATTTACGTATTTATAATCTTCGTAATATACCAACATGTGGCAATTATATTTTGCAGTAAAAGAGTCCGGAAATATTTTATTTTTGTGTTCATGTACACGACGCACAATGTCATTGGTGACACCAACATACAGTGTGCCATTACGTGCACTTGCCATTATATAAACAAAAAATCTGTATTGCATAACGCATGTTATTGTATCACAAAAATTTGCACATAGCATTACTTACTGGATTGCCACGCTACGCTCGCAATGACAGATATTCTAGAACAACTGTCATTGCGAGGAATGAAATGACGAAGCAATCCAGTGTATATAAAAAG
>SAMEA3663010__coassemble_1175_pt1 | contig 7857 bp, 10 predicted proteins | sample SAMEA3663010__metabat2_low_PE_026 | metagenome-assembled genome bin SAMEA3663010 (sample SAMEA3663010) | pig gut metagenome | biome: pig gut; feature: pig-associated habitat; material: faeces | place: France | collected 2012 | reverse complement strand
CCTGCGGACTTCGTCCTTGCCGCAACCTTCGCGTACCGCTCGGTTTCATTGCGAGTGTAACGAAGCAATCCAGTTGATAGTGTTGCGCAGCACATATATATCGCTTGCGTCGGAATGACAAGAGAACGTGCTTGTTATTCTAAAACTATATCACTATATTGCATTCTGGCCTAGAACAGTGATATCAGGCAGATGCCCAGACCGGCGGCGATAATCGCGCCCAATGTCAATGGCCAGAAATATTTTTTCACGATTGTGTTCGCATGTTCTTGGAATCGCCACAGTAAATAACCAACAATTGCAAAACGCCCCGTACGGAATATCGCAGATACACCCAAGAATAATAAAATTGGATAACCTATGAATCCCAACCAGATTGCCAGCAATTTATACGGAATCGGTGTCATCGCGGTCAGCACAATAATCAATATGCCGTACCGTGAAAACATTGGTTTGATTGCTGTTTCTATCAATTCTGGGTTTGAAAATGTTGTTATCAGCCACATGCCAACAGAATCATACAGCCATGCACCAATCATATACGCAATCGCACCACCAACAATTGAACCCAATGCCGCAGCCACAGTGATGGGCAGAGCGCGCCGTTTGTTCGCAATTATGGGTGGGGTCATAAATACCTCTGGCGGGACAAATAAAAATATAGATTCACAAATTGTTAGTAAAAATACAACCCATGTGTATATGGGACTCTCGGATTTTTTCAGAATATATTCAGCAAACTTCATTGATTCTTTCCTGCTGTTGAACAAAATTTACTTGATTGTAAATGAATATCGGCTACATTACAATCAGATAATGATACAGGGGTGATTTTTATGCCAAGAAAACAAATGCCAAGTAATTCCAATCGCGCGGGTCGCGTCGCGTCCAAGGTTCAGACACTGGTCGCAGAAATTCTGCGTGATGATTACAGCGATGATAAATTGCTGGCGGGGGTGTCCTTGGTTGGGGCGGTTGCGCATGGTGGGTTGCAGTTCGTGCGGCTGTTTTATTATTCGCGTGATAAAAACATTCCCGCGGTGCAACAACGTTTGGATGCCATTACACGTATGGTACGCTTTGAATTGGCGGCACGTATGAATCAGAAATATGTGCCAGAAATTCGTTTTGAATATGACGATACATTGGAACGCGCCGCGCGAATTGACGCTTTGTTGGAAAATCTGTAAAAAACTGCCCGCCGTTTGGTGGGCTGTTTTTATTTACTGGATTGCCACGGCTCTGCTTGCAATGACAAATGTAATATAAAAAAATACGGTTGAAAATTACAATATACTGGTGTATCATTGCCGCATGCATCAAAAAAATATCAGAAATTTTGCAATTGTTGCACATATTGATCATGGTAAATCGACGCTGTCTGATCGGCTAATTGAGTACACAGGCGGTCTGCAATCGCGCGAAATGAAAGCCCAAGTTTTGGATTCTATGGATATAGAACGCGAACGTGGCATTACAATCAAGGCCCAGACAGTGCGTCTGAATTATCATGCGCGTGATGGGCAAACGTATCAGTTAAATTTGATGGACACGCCGGGGCACGTGGACTTTTCTTATGAGGTGTCGCGCAGTTTGGCTGCGTGCGAGGGGGCATTGATTCTGGTCGATGCAACCCAAGGGGTTCAGGCACAGACGTTGGCAAATGCTTATTTGGCGTTGGACAACGATTTGGAAATGTTGCCGGTGCTGAATAAAATTGATTTGCCGTCCAGCGATGTAGAAGGTACGCGTCAGCAAATAGCAGATGCAATCGGGCTGGACGCGACAAATGCCGTATGCGTTTCTGGGAAAACAGGTGCGGGCGTGCCAGAACTGTTGGAAGAAATCGTTCATAAATTGCCCGCCCCACACGGTGATGAAGGTGCCCCAACGCGCGCGCTGTTGGTGGATTCGTGGTATGATTCTTATCTGGGGGTGGTGGTTTTAGTACGCGTGGTTGATGGAAAATTATCACGTGGGCAAAAGATAAAGTTTTTGGCAACTGGTGCGGAATATACGGTTGAAAAAATCGGATATTTTACACCCAAGATGGTTGATGTTGATACCCTGAATACTGGTGAAATTGGTTTTATTATCACGGGTATGAAAACAATTCATGATTGCAAGGTTGGTGATACAATTGCCGATGCCAAGGTGGCAACCGCCACTGGGGCAGAGGCATTGCCAGGGTTCAAACCGTCTGTGCCTGTGGTGTTTTCGTCATTCTTTCCCGTGGCTGCGGACGATTATCCGACATTGCGTGAAAGCGCAGAAAAGTTGGCGTTAAATGACGCGTCGTTTATGTTCACAACCGAAAAATCATCTGCACTGGGGTTTGGGTTGCGCTGTGGATTTTTGGGATTATTGCATATGGAAATTATCAGCGAACGCCTGTCGCGCGAATTTAATTTGTCGTTGATAAATACTGTGCCCAGCGTGTTATACAAGGTCTATATGCGTGACGGCAGCGAAATGGATTTGGAAAATCCAGCAGATATGCCTGATGTTACGAAAATTCAATCTATTGAAGAACCATGGGTTCGTGCCACAATTATGATGCCAGATAAATACATGGGCGGGATTATGTCGCTGTGTGCGGAACGCCGTGGCGTCCAAGAAAACGTATCTTATGTTGGTAATCGTGCGGTATTGGTGTATCAATTACCGTTGGCAGAAATCGTGTTTGATTTTTATGACAGGGTAAAATCTATATCTTCGGGGTATGCATCATTTGATTATGTCGTTAATGGTTACCAACCATCTGATTTGGTCAAGGTGTCAATTCTGGTTAACGATGAAAATGTTGAACCGTTATCTTTTATGTGCCATCGCATGTTCGCAGAACGTCGCGGTCGCCAAATTGTGGAAAAACTGAAAGACCTGATACCGCGTCATCAGTTCAAAATTCCATTGCAGGCGGCCATTGGTGGCAAAATTATTGCGCGTGAAACAATTGCAGCATATCGTAAAGATGTGACTGCAAAATGTTACGGCGGGGACATCACCCGTAAACGCAAACTGTTGGAGAAGCAGAAGGAGGGAAAAAAGCGTATGCGCACATTTGGAAATGTTGAAATTCCACAAAGCGCATTCATAAACGCACTGAAAGTGTCGTAACAAAAGGAACTCACGATGCTGATTGACAGAATATGGTACTATATAAAAACAGATACCCAGACGCGCGCCACGAATCGGCTGCGTTATCAAGAACTGAAAATGCAAGAGTGGGTGTTGGCCAAGGAAGCATGTGATGCACACATTGCACATAATACAAACGGCAAATAATCCAAGGGGGTATAAAATGATACTAGCAAAAATAAAATATTTATTGAAAACAGACAAGGCCACGCGCCGCGCCGATAAAAATGAATATGATATATTGGACGAAAAATACATTAAAACATTCAAAGATGAACAAGATGCCTTTGATGATATGACCATTGTACGTGTGTACGAAAAAAATAAGCCCCAAATGTCTGATAATGCATGCCGTATATCTGTGATTGATGCCAAGACCGGTCAAATCCGTGATGTTCGTGAATGTGTGTTCTTTCATCGTAATGGTTGTGGTCGTGTGTATTGTCCTTGTTATCCCCAGATGGAAAAATGGGTTCGCGCCCGTACAGAACGCGCTGTATACACCAAAGCATTGAAATACTTTTGGTTGGACAAGGTAAAAATACGTGGTGGTAAATAAATATTGGGGGTAATTATATGTTTACAGATGCTATAAAATATTTTTTCACAACCAGTGCGATACAACGCCAGTTTGATAAAAAACGTTATGACGCACTGAAAAAATATTATGAGGAATTGGACGACGCGGTTTATGACACATGGCAAAATATTAGTGTCGATTTCCCTGAGTCTGCAAAACTGCAAATGTTCGGGGGCTGGTGTATGAAAAACCGCCGCATAATGTCAGGAAATTTGATACAATTTATCAATCCTGTGGCATACAGTATTCCATGTAAATATTTTAATGAAAATGCATGTTGTGCTAATCGTGAGTGTCCGATGTATGCAAAAAATAAAGAGCATTTTAATGCTGTGCACAAACGCAATATTGTAAAACAACAGTTGAAGTCGTTCTGGGCTGATATATACCAGCACAGATTTCAGAAATAAGAGAAAATTATGTTGATTGATAAGATAAAATATTACATCAACACAACAGCAGCCCAGCGTGCATTATATTCTGCGGAATATAATGAATTGGCACATCGTGCGTCCAAGGCGAAATGTGACATGGATTATGCGTATGATGCGCTGGTCAGGGACGTGCCAGTTGATAAATCATTTTATTCTGTGTGCGGGTGTATGAAGGTTATGGAAATTCCGCCGGTCACGTTTTCTGATGTTTTAACTGCGCTGACATGCCCCAACGGCCCTGTAATTTTACGTAATGAATGTTGGTATTACAATCCATCGCGGTCATGTAATCAACGCGCGTGTCCATATCACGACAGAAATCAAAATTATTTTGTAAAACGCGAAATTTACCGTGCGGCGTGCGCGGTTCGGAACAGATACTGGCCAAATCTGTACGCGAAAATCAAATAAGGTTAGATGCAGGTAAAAAAACAGAATAGGGGGCGCATCATGGCACATCAGTTCTTTTTTAATCCGTTTATTTTGGATAATTTGCCTGCGCCCAGTACTGGGTTTGATGTTGTTCAGGATTTGTCCGAACCGCGTTTGCGTATGTACATTACCAGTCGCGGGGTAAAAACATTTTTTGTGCGTCATCGCAGCCACGGGCGTGACAAGCGTATAATTATTGGCAATTACCCAGATATGGATATCGAAGATGCGCGCGCCGCGGTGGCGGATGCATTGGTGCGTGCGGATACACCAAAAAATAACAAGCGTCGGAAAATCAAATTCAAAAAATTTATTGATGTATATATGGCGGCGCGCGTACGTCGTGGGGCGGCATCGCGTGAAAAATTGGTGCGTTCTATTAATCGGCACTTGTCAGGATTGTTTGATAAAAATATTGCCGATATAACGCGTGATGATTGCGTTGCGGTAATTGATGGTGTCAGTGGCGCGGCCATTCGTGGTCGCATGCAAGAATTATTACAGAGTATGTTTTCGTATGCTTGTGATGAAGGATATGCGCCCATCAATCCCATTGACGATTTGCCCAAGGTTGTTCAAACACGTCGTGTGCGTCCATTAAATCGTACCAGTTTTTATCGCTTGGTACGGGCGATTAAATCGGTTAAATCGCCAAATATGCGTGCGGCATTTTTTATGTTGGTGTATGGGTTCGCGCCGAAATCGCATATCTTTGCAATGCAATGGCGGGACTTGGATTTCAATCGTTATACATGGTGCGACAGACCTTTGTCTGATGCGGCGGTTGTGTTATTGCAGAATTTGCCCCAAAACGGTCGTTGGGTTTTTGTGGGACGTGGGCGTGGGCATTTAACAGACCCGCGCCGCGCGTGGCGCGCAGTTGCAAATGCCGCGGGCGTGCCAAATTTAACGATGGACGATGTGCATAAATTTTTGATGCGCCAACTGGTTTGGACGTCTGACCGCGAAGATTTACGTACTAATATGAATAACCTGTTGACGGAATTGATGGCATAAGCACACAAAAGTACTTTTGTCAAGGTGTTGTTACCGTTTGTTATAATTTCTTGACACTGGTGCTGTAAAATGATAGTTTTACATAATGACGTCCCAAAGTGGACAGCAAATTTAACCGAAACAAAGGATAAAAAATGACAACTTTTGAAAAAGTAAAAAAAATCGTAGCTGAAAAACTGAATGTAAAAGAAGATACAATTACCGAAGCTTCTACATTCGTTAACGATTTGGGTGCTGATTCTTTGGATGTTGTGGAATTCGTTATGGAAGTTGAAAAGGAATTTGATATCACAATCCCAGACGAAGAAGCAGCGAAATTGAATACAGTTGGTGATGCTGTCAAATATATTGAAGCGCACCAGAAATAATCCCGCGTTTCTGTGAATCAATCCGTCGTGCAAATTTGCCGGCGGATTTTTTTTACTGTATTTTGTTGCATAAACGGTCTATGATATGGGGGCAAGTTAAACTCTGACAAAGGAAAAATTATGAGAAGAGTAGTTATTACCGGTATGGGTATTGTTTCGCCGGTTGGCACAGGAATTGAATACGCATGGAAAAATGTGGTTGCGGGTAATTCTGGGATTCGCAAAATAGATACGTTTGATGCGTCTGAACTGGCAACACAAATTGCTGGTATTCCCGTACATGGGACGGACGCCGGCCAATATAATCCAGAGGCCGTATTGGAACCGCGTGAAATGCGCAAGATGGACAAGTCAATCGCATACGGCGTTGTTGCCGCAGACGAGGCGTTGCGTGATGCGGGGCTGATTGACTATGCTGGCGACAAAGAAAGATTTGGTGTTTCTATTGGTGCCGGTATTGGCGGGTTGACGTCAATATATGAAAACTGTTTGGAATTGTTTAATGGTGGTCCACGTCGTATCAGTCCGTTCTTTATTCCAAAATCCATCATCAATATGACTGCGGGGCATGTTTCTATCAAGTATGGATTAAAAGGTCCAAATTTGGCGGTTGTGACGGCGTGCGCAACAGGGGCGCATTCCATTGGCGAAGCGGCGCGTTTAATCCAGCACGGTGATGCAGATATTATGGTCGCAGGTGGAACCGAGGGCGCAATTGATAAAATCGGTATTGCGGGCTTTAACGCTATGAAGGCATTGTCAACCCGTAATGATAATCCAGCTGCTGCGTCGCGTCCGTGGGACAAAGACCGTGATGGTTTTGTTATGTCCGAAGGGGCCGGTATCCTGATTTTGGAAGAATATGAACACGCGGTTGCCCGTGGTGCAAAGATTTATGCAGAGGTTGCAGGTTATGGTCTGTCTGGTGATGCATATCATATCACCGCCCCCGCGCCAGATGGCGAGGGTGGCTTCCGTGCAATGCGTGCGGCGTTGCATGATGCTGGATTGACGCCTGCTGATGTTGACTATGTCAATGCGCACGGTACGTCAACTGGGTTGGGCGACATTGGTGAATTGGCCGCTGTTAAAAAGATGTTTTCTGGCGAGAAGGCGTGTATGTCTTCAACAAAATCTGTGACTGGACATTTGTTGGGGGCGGCAGGCGCGGTCGAAGCGATATTCTGTGCGCTGGCGATTCGTGATGGCGTTGTACCACCAACAATCAATCTGGAAAATCCAGAAGAAGCCGTTGGCGATTTTGATTTGGTGCCGAACGTTGCCAAACATCGTAATGTTGATGTCGCAATCAGCAACAGTTTTGGCTTTGGCGGAACAAACGCCAGTTTGGTATTGAAAAAAGTGAAATAAAAAATGGGGCATTCGCCCCGTTTTTTATTAGAGCATAGATAATAGATACGTGCAAAACAAAAAACACCACAAAAGTGGTGCTTTTTATTTTGGTCGGAGTGACTGGGTTGTAATTCCCACCGCAATGCGGCGGGCCCCTTTCACTGCGCGGCAATGTGTTGCCGCTTGTTCCGAACCAAACATTATTTCATAATGTGTGGTCGAACTGCGCAATTCCGCCCACAAAAAATACCATGCTGTTTTTGCATGGTATATTTTTCTGGTCGGCCACTACTTCTAAACCCACGACACCTGATACCGCAGTGTCCAACTTTCTATTTCTGACACTAATTATAGCCAAATAAATCAGAAAATACAAGGGGTTTGTATGAAAATTTGAAAATATTTTTTTGGTCGTGGGCTTGTTCTCTCATCCCAAGTGAACACCCACAGAAAAGTTGCAAACCTATATGTTAAATCATTGAGCGCCTATGATCGTGAGGTCAGTAAGAACGGCTCCCTGTCAGCCAGGATTTAT
>SAMEA3663010__coassemble_988_pt1 | contig 8828 bp, 7 predicted proteins | sample SAMEA3663010__metabat2_low_PE_026 | metagenome-assembled genome bin SAMEA3663010 (sample SAMEA3663010) | pig gut metagenome | biome: pig gut; feature: pig-associated habitat; material: faeces | place: France | collected 2012 | reverse complement strand
CTGTCCATGGATTATGACCTGAAACCATATGATCCATCTAAACCAACCGAGGGGATATTTACAGTTTCTGTTGGTGATCAATCGGGGCGCACAAATCATTTTAGATTTGGTATTGGGGCGCATCATATTTGGGACATTGGCGGGTGGAAATTGTCGCCGTCGTTTGGCTATGAAATTTTCAAGCATAATTTGGAAATGTCCAATCATTATTACCCAAACCCTGGGGTGTATTTGCCCTTGATGACGGACAAGGGTGACTATGTATATGGCGATGCCCAGGGGAATTATTATGCGCGCCCACAAGATTTTGATGCACCCGATGATTGGTATCAGGTATGTATGTCCCCCGAAGATTTGAAGGTTGTCAATGCCGCAGCCAGCAATATTGATTTAGGCACATCATTTACAACAATTGACTATGATGCGGCGTGGGGCACAACCCCGTGGGGTGTTGCATCGGGCGAATGTGTGATTATCGGTGGCGATGGCCCAATTATGATATCGGGCACAACGCATATATACAATACAACATGGTCTGGATTTTATGTCGGGCTAGAGGCGGAAAAGCAAATGACCCTGACGGACAAATTGCGTTTCTATGTCCAGTTGGGTATGCCAAAATATTCGTCCGAGGGGATTTGGCCAAACCGTGATGACTGGCAACAGAACCCCAGTTTCTTGGACGAGGGGTCAAACGGTGCATATTCTTATACCGCAGAAATGGAATACAATATGAAATTGTCCGACCGTGTTCAGTTGGCGTTAAAGGTTGATACAAATTGTTTCCATGTTGGCAAAATCGGTGGCGAATTGTATGTTGCATCTTATTCCCAATTCGTGATTCAAGATGGCCAATACGTTTTGGACGAAAACGGTAACCCGATTATTGAAACAATTCCGGCGCATACTGAAAAAATCAGTGACCAGTTAAAGCGCGCAACATGGCAATCATTTGGGTTGCATCTGGGGATTAAATACGCATTCTGAGGGGTGTTTGTCTGATGAAAAAGGACACTTGTTTTGCATACATTACGTGTGCGGCATTGTTGTGCACTGTCGCTGTGGCGCACGCCGATGTTTTGCCAGATGCAAACGTTGTTGCGCCCGTGGCTGCACAATCGCCAGTTGTGTCTGCGACACCTGTGCCGGCCGTATCTGCCGCCCCTGTTGTTATTGTTGAAACGGTGGCTGCACCTGATGTGCCGCCTATTGCCGAACGTGGCGCGTTTGATATGGCGCGCTGGGAAAATGTGTTGGATACAATTCGCGCCCGCGCATCAGCAGAAAAAATTTCAAAAAACACCATAGATGCCGCCCTGAAAAATCCAGCGTTTATTCCAAATATTGTAAAGCGTGACCAGAATCAGTCAGAATTCAAATTGACATTGGACGGATACTTGAAACGCACCGTCAACCCAACGCGTATTGCATCGGGGCATAAAATGGCGCAAAAATACCCGACGTTGTTAAATCGCGTGCATACCCGTTACGGTATTCAGCCACATGTGATTTTGGCATTCTGGGGTATGGAATCAAACTATGGTGCGCGTATGGCGGACCACCCCCTGCGCGATGCATTCGTCACATTGATATACGAGGGGCGTCGTCAAACATTTTTTACAAACCAGTTAATCGCACTGATGAAAATTGCCGATAAAAATGGCGATAATGTCAGCGATTATGGCGGCAGTTGGGCTGGTGCAATGGGGCATTTCCAGTTTATACCAACGACATTGGCGGCATATGGCGTCGATGGTAACGGTGATGGTAAAATTGATATCAGCGGCAGCATCGGCGACGCAATGATGTCTGCGGGCAATTATTTGAACAAATTGGGCTGGAACGAAAACGAACGTATCGTGCGACGCGTTACATTGCCAGCGGATTTTGATGTGTCATTGTTGGACGGCAAAACGAAAAAGCAGTTATCTGATTGGGCGGCATTGGGTGCAACATTGCCCGATGGGCGCGCATTGCCGGTGACTGATATGATGGCGGGTATGGTTGCAGATACTGTTGCAATCAATGATGCGCGTATGAATGCGGCAATTGCGCCAACCGATCCGAATGCCGTTGATATGGACGTTGCGCCAATGCCGGCAATAATCGCATATTTGACATATCCAAATTTCTATCGTATCAAGAAATGGAATAATTCAAATTGGTATGCAATCGCGATTGCAGAATTGGCAGATGCACTGCACCAGTAAATTCGTTAAAAATAAAAATAATTGCTAATATATACGTTCTTTGATAATCTTCTTGTTATAGATTGATATAAAAGGATGATTATGACTATCAAGGTCCGCGATTATGAAGTTCGTTTGACTCGTAACAAAGAAGAACGCAAACAGGTTCGCCAATTACGCTATGCCGCATTCGTAGAAGAAGAGGGCGCGTCCGCCACCGAAGAGCAGCAGGCCCTGCGCGAAGAATATGATTCTTATGACCGTTTTGCAGATTATATGGCGGTATTTCATAATGGGCGCGTTGTCGGTACATATCGCATTATTGACCGTGCGGCCGCTGAAAAAATGGGCGGTTTTTATACGGAAAACGAATATAATATTTCCAAGATTAAAAAGGTCAACGGTAACATTGCTGAAATGTCTCGTGCGTGCGTTGCACGCGAATATCGTGAAAATGCGCTGGTTATGCGTATGTTGTGGGCGGGGCTGTCCGAATACGTTTTCCGACGCAAGGTTTTGGTCTTGTTCGGTGTCGCGTCGTGGGTTGGTAATAAACCGGTAAAATCTGCACAGGCGATATCATATTTGTATTATAACCACCTGTCGCCATCAAATTTGCGTGCAACGGTTCTGACCGAAAAATTGGACGCCAGTATTGACCCTGCAATGACCCAGATGCGTATTTTGCCACGCGTGTTTGTTGATGATGCCGATGCCCGTGCCGAAATGACGCCATTGATAAAGGGCTATCTGCGTTTAGGTGCTACATTTGGCAAGGGGGTGTTTATCGATAAAACATTCAATTCTTATGATGTGTTTGTCATGTTGCAGACCAAGGATATAGACCGCACGTACCAGAAACATTTCTTGGGTCGCGAAGATGCGTTGGATGGATTCGCCGTCAAAGATGGCAAAATGAAAACGCTGGGCAAAATTATGTTGTTGCCGGTTACCGCGCCACTGAAAGTTATCGGTGCATTTGTGGAATTCTTGTTGCGCGAAGATGCGGCGGACGTCGAATTTATCGAAGATAATGATAAAGATAATACCAAGGACGACGAAAATGTCGCGCAGTAAATCACAGCGCATCGCGCACCCGAATATTTTCCAAATTGCACTGGGAACGTTGAAATTTATCGCGTTCTGGATTGGTGTCTTGATTCAGGTGCCGATTGTATTTTTATTGCCACGTGGTCGCGTATCGGTTTGGTACATGCGTGTATTTATGAAAATATTGCTGTTGCTGGCGGGCATTCGCGTACGCACCCATGGCACATTGTCAACGCATCGCCCATTGTTGGTGGTATGTAATCATTTGTCGCTGTTTGAAATCGCAACGTTTCCTGTTGCATTCGGGGGCAGTTTTGTCGCCAAGGCGGATGTACGCCGGTGGCCATTGGTGGGGTGGATGTCTGAAAAATTCGGTGTTGTATTTGTTGACCGTCGTCCATCACATGCCCTAGAGGCCCTGCGCGCCGTCCAAGAACGCGTAAAGCATGTCGATTACCCGATGTTCTTGTTCCCAGAAGGGACAACCACAAACGGTGCATATGTAAAGCCATTCAAAAGCACGTTGTTTAATTTTGTTGAAAATTCTGACGTTGCGGTGCAACCTATGGTGGTAAATTATCGCTTTCGTGATGGTACGCCGATTTCAGATGACGATTTGGCAAACCACTATGCGTATTTTGATAATAAAAAGATTGATATGGGCCCGCGTGCCACGCGCGAACGCAGCGCATTTATGCAGGTGTTTCATATCATGATTATTGGCGGTTTTCGTGTGGAAATCACCGTGATGCCGACATTGGCAACCGCGGGATTAAATCGCAAACAAATCGCAGAACAACTGCAAGAAACAGTTGCGACCAAGTACATGGAATTAAAAAACAAGAAGACAGAAAAATGAAAATTGAAAATTTGTGTGTAAAACGCTTGTACGGCGATGTCGCCGGCGCAACAACCGCGGGCCATAAAATGGCGGTCAAGGCGGGATATATTTACCAGACGTTCCAAGGGGGCTATACGTTGACCCCACTGGGGTGGCGCGTTGTGCGTAATATTGAAAACATCATTCGCGACGAAATGGATGCCGTTGACGGCCAAGAAATCTTGATGCCCGTGGTCAGTGGCGCGGAACTTTGGCGTGAATCTGGTCGGTATGATACGGTTGATGTTTTGGCAAAATTCAAGGGGCGTGGTGGCACAGAATATGTTTTGAATCCCACACACGAAGAGGTTGTAACGGACTTTGTTAAATCTGTGCTGACCACATATCGCCAGTTGCCATTTATGGTGTACCAGATTCAGACAAAATTCCGTGATGAATTGCGCGTGCGAGCGGGCCTGATTCGTACACGTGAATTTATTATGAAAGACGCGTATTCTTTCCACACATCGCAAGCGGATTTGGAAAAATATTACTATCGCGTTTTAGATGCGTACAAGCGCGTGTTTGCACGTTGTGGCCTGCGTAATGTTGTGGACGTGTTGTCATCAACTGGTGACATGGGGGGCAGTGTTGCACACGAATTTCAACTGATAAACGAAATGGGCGAAGATACCATTTATCTGTGCGATTGTGGGTTCCGTGCAAACAAGGAAAAGATAGAAGAAGGCAAAGAGATTTGCCCAAAGTGTGGCGCGCCTATGCACAAGGTTCGTGGTATTGAAATTGGTAATATTTTCCAGTTGGGAACAAAATATTCTGCGTCAATGCACCTGACATATACCGCTGACGATGGCACAGAACAAAATCCGATTATGGGGTGCTATGGCATCGGCGTTGGACGCACCATGGCGGCCATTTTGGAAGAGAGTGCGGATGAATACGGCCCGCGTTGGAATATGGCAACCGCACCATTCGCGGTTCAGGTTATTGCCTTGACGGACAAAGAAGGGAAAACAAACGCGACCGCCGAAAAAATCTATAATGATTTGCGTGCAGTGGGCATTGAAACCCTGTTGGATACACGTGATGCGCGCGCTGGTGAAAAGTTCGCAGACGCAGACCTGATTGCGGCACCGGTTCGCTTGATTATTTCAACCAAGAATTTGGCCAATGGTGTGGCAGAGGTTAAATATCGTGTCAACGATATGGATACATCGGGTATGCCAACGTCATTTGCGCTGGACACGGTTGTTGCCGACACGCAAAATGCAATAAAGCAATTATCAAAATAACAAACGGGGCATCGCCCCGTTTTTGTTAGAGCATAGATAATAGATGAGTCCCAGCAACTTGTTATGCCAGATATTCTAGCATCCTTGTCATTGCGAGCGTAGCGTGGCAATCCAGTAAATAAAGCCGCGCCGATGGCGCACTTTTTTATCCACTGGATTGCTTCGTCATTTCATTCCTCGCAATGACAGAAATTCTAGCTCGTGCATCGCCTGCGGACTTTGTCTTAGAAATTACTGTCATTGCGAGCGTAGCGTGGCAATCCAGTTAATAGAGTTGCGCGCAGCGCACAAAATCTATTATCTATGCTCTGAAAAAAACGCCCCAACGGGGCGTTTTTTATTCGTGTTTTGCAACGCGTTGTCTAAATTCATTGCTGGGGCGGAACGATGCCACGCGACGTGCGGAAATAACCGCGGCTTCGCCCGTCTTTGGGTTGCGACCCATACGCTGGGCCTTGGTCAGAATCTTGAAACTGCCGAATCCTGCGAACTTTACTTCTTCGCCATTGACCAATGAATCACGGATTTCGTCAAAGACGATGTCCACCATTTTGTACGCATCTGCGGTGGTCAAACCAAACTTCTCGCGCAGGCGTGCTGCAAAATCACTTCGTGTTACTGTTGCCATTTTTAATACCCTTCCCTTGGTTTATTTCTGGGACATTATACAATCGGCGATTACAACTTGCAATATTAAAATCCAAGGAATAAAATAAACCTCGTGTTCCCATAGTTCAACAGGATAGAACAAATTCCTCCTAAGAATTAGATTCAGGTTCGAGTCCTGATGGGAACGCCACGTCAGTAATTTTCTGGGTAATATATTGCAAACGCGTCAAAAAGTTATAAACTGATTTCCAAAAAGGGAAAACAATAAATGAAAAACAAAGCCGTCAAGATTGGAATTATCGCATCGCTGGCACCGCACTTGTTTTGTTGTGTGTTGCCGATAGTGTTATCGGTGGTGTCGCTGTTTGCGCCAGAATTTGCGCATACGTCAATATTGCCCGCGTGGATAGAGCCATGGCTGTTTGTATTTTCGGCATTGATGCTGGGGTTGTCATGGGTGCTGGTGGTGCGCGATTGTCATTGTAATTGCGACCATTGCCACGATGATTCCGGCGCATCGCATCATCGCCAGAAAGTCATTCTGGGCGTAATCACGGTACTGTTTATAGTCAGTGTGATATTACACTTGGTCGCCCACCATAGTTAAAAAAAGTCCGCCACCGGCGGATTTTTTTTAACGGTATGTGGCAGTGATATAAATTTAACTTGCAAACATAATTTTGAATCTGTACGATAAGTAATGAATCTTATGGGAATAAGGTTCGGGATCTTCAAAAATCCCCTGCACATCGCGATGCAAGAAAATGTTGCACCGTATCCGCACAATATGCGGCGCGTTTGCGCCATTTATTGTGTTCCAATCCCCGCTAATTTGGTCGGGGGGCCGCCGGCGTATACCACAGGGGCAACCCAAAGGCCGGCGGGGTCATTTCGATGTGATGATTTTTGAACCTCCCGACCACCAATGATTTTGGTGGTTTTCTTTTTCCCTTAATTTTCAGCAACGAACATGGGTGGATGCGGATTCTCGCAAGAAATCCGGAACTGCGGAAAACAAAAATCTGTCGGTTGTTTGAACTCCACCCACACAAGGAAAAAGGTAAACATAATGCCACGTGTTTCCGTACTGATGCCCGCATATAATTCGGAAAAGTATATTGCAGAGGCCATTGAAAGTATTTTGAATCAGACATTTACGGATTTTGAATTTATCATTATAAACGATGGTTCGACCGATGGTACATCAAAAATCGTGCGCAAATATGCCACCCGCGACCCGCGCATAAAATTTATTGATAACAAGAGGAATCAGGGTTTAATTGCCGTCCTGAACCAAGGGTTGGATTTGTGCACCTGTGAATATATCGCCCGCATGGACAGTGATGATATATCCCGCCAAGAACGGTTCAAATTACAGGTTGATTATATGGACACGCATCCAAATGTTGGTGTTGTTGGGGCATGGTGTCAAAAATTTGGAAACCAAGTAAAAAATGACGTTTTCAAGTATCAAGAAAGTATGCGATTGTTTGATTGGCTGATATATGGAACACAATTTGCCCATCCAACTGCAATGATACGCACATCGGTTTTGCGGAATAATAAAATATATTATGACCCCAAATATCCCCATGCCGAAGATTATGGATTTTGGGTTTCAATCGCGCGCGTGTCCGAAATTCATAATTTGCAAACGGTGTTGTTGGATTATCGTTGGCATGATACAAATGTGTCAGTTTTACATCATAAAACCCAGATGGAAAGCGCAGAACGCGTTCGTCACGATTTGTTGGAAACTGTTTTAACAAATGACAAAGATGGAAAAAAACTACTGAATCTGACACGTGAATTGCACCAGCATTTTTGGTTGTTTGGCATTTTACCCGTTATTCGGCGTAAACAATATGCATTGACCAAAACCAAGTATTATCTGTTTGAAAAAATCCCGTTATTACGCATTCAAGACGGAAAAATCTATCTGTTTGAATTTATAAAAATAGGGAGCCTGCGATGAGCCCGATAAATATTGCATTTTGTATCAATGATGGGTACACACCCCAACTGGCGGTGGTTTTGACATCAATCATGAAAAACACCATGCGTAATGTCGTGGCGTATGTTTTTTCATCTGATATGTCGGATGCGTCCAAACAGAAATTAAATAAACTGAAATTATTTTTCAAAAAACTGACCATAAATTTTATTGCCGTATCTGATGCGAAATTACGGGCGTTGCCGCGCACCATTGATTATATATCGGTTGAGACATATTATCGGTATTTAATCCCAGAATTATTACCAGAATTGGATAAAATATTATATCTGGATGCCGACATTATTGTTCGTGGCGATATTACGCCACTGTATGATTTTGATATATCATATTATTATATCGCCGGCGCAAATGATTTGTGGGTCCATGACACGAAATACAAGGGAAAAATCGGATTTGCCCAAAATGAATTGTATGTAAATGCCGGCGTTTTGCTGATGAACCTGAGAAAAATGCGTGCCGAAAAAATGGCCCAGACATTGATTCAAGAAACCACCAAATTGGCGGGAAAAATTCAGTACCAGGATCAAGATGTCTTGAACATTGTATGCCGTGGTCATGTCGCAGAATTTGACAGCATTTATAACTATACTTCGCACAACATATACGATGAACGTGCGAAATTAAATTCGGCGGTAATCATTCACTATACGGGCCCCAAAAAGCCGTGGCTGAAAGATAAACGCCACCCGATGAAAAAAATTTGGACGAAATACGCAAAAGAGTATGAAAAAATGGCGCATAAAAAGTTGCGCGTTGCATTACTGATTGATGAATTTTTTGGTGGGGCAGGCACGCAATTTGGTGGGTATGGAATGTTGGCGCGAAATTAC
>SAMEA3663010__coassemble_555_pt1 | contig 13769 bp, 11 predicted proteins | sample SAMEA3663010__metabat2_low_PE_026 | metagenome-assembled genome bin SAMEA3663010 (sample SAMEA3663010) | pig gut metagenome | biome: pig gut; feature: pig-associated habitat; material: faeces | place: France | collected 2012 | reverse complement strand
ATAATTTGTTCACATACGCCGTTGATCAATTTATATTCGGCAACACATGCGGTTGGTACACAGTGGACACCCGTGTCATCAGAATTTTGTGCGGTTTTGCCAGCACTTGCGTGCAGGGGTGCCAGTTCATCGGCGGTGCATGCGCGACTGACCCACTGGGCGGTGGTAACAGCCCCGTCCAAGATGTTTTCGCAATTCAATATAATTTTGGAATTTGCGGCCGATGCAGAAATTGTCTGTGATGTACAGCCAACAAAACTGACTTCTAATATATCGTCGCTGTCAATATTCTGTAATGAAAACGCGCCATTGATGTCCGCAATCGCATACTTATTTATTTTGGTTTTACTCAATATCGTTGCGCCCGTCAATGGTTCGCCACGTTCGTCCACAATCGAACCAGATATACTGGTCATGGCGGCAAATGCCGGCACAGAAAAGAAAACGACAAAGATTCCAGTTAAAAATTTTTTCATTATTTATATTGTCCGCATTCTTGTTCAATTTTGTTGTTTGTCATTTATCTCGGCTTGTTCTTTTTCGGCATCTTTCAGGGCATTTTTTGCCTTTTGCGTATCGATTGCATGGCCAATTGCGCGCGATGTAATTGCGCCTGTTGCCACACCAACGCCGGCCCCCATCATACCAGTTGTTGCAGATTTTTGACTGCGTGTCAGACGATATGCGTTTTCTTTGAATGTTGTAATATCAATGCCAAACCAGTTCTGGTCGCAATCAAATGTTGCGCCCGCGTATGCCTTTTTGGACGCATAAGGAACATCGCCGTCCCCAGCCCAGAAATTTACAGTGTACACGCAATCCAAACTGCGTTCGTCAAACATTGCACCCAAACGTTTGCATACCGTTGCCATTTGGTCGCGCAACGCATACAGGCGTTTTTCGTCGGATTGAATCTGAACCTCGGCCCCTTGGCGTAGGATCGCAAATGCGGACATTGTGCGGCTGGCCAAACCACTGTCTGCGGATTTGCATTCGTTGGCAATGCTGGCACAATTACTGATTGCGTTATCGCCCGCCGATTTGCCCAAACATTTCGAATATGTGTTTCCGCACTGATTGGTTATGCATTTGTTATATCGATTGCCGCAATCCAAGATTTTATTGTATGACGCCAACAATGCGTTCAAATCACGATCGGCCTTGATTTCTGAGGCAAATAATTTGTATTCGTTACCGGTACATTCTGTGTCGCGACGGCACGCGTCCATTTTTGTGCCCCATGTCGTATCAGTATCAACACTGCATTTTGTAAAATCATTACCACATTTATTTTTCATACATGCGCGCAATGTTGCGTCGCACGCATTTTGACCGTGGACCATTGATTTGGTGGCCGATGCATTTGCAGTATTGGTTGCGTCGGCGGCGTCCAGTGCGGCACGTGTGCGACGAATTTGTTCAGCCAGTTCTGTGTCAGATGAATTGTTGGTGGTGGTAATACCAGCCGAATTTACCGCGGACGCGAATTGCGCACTTTTGTCCGTGATGATGACATCGTCGGTCGTGGTATTTTCTGTATCTGATTTTTCTGGTTCAGACGGCGTTGTGTCGGCATCTGTTTTTGGCGTATCTGTGGTTGGTGTATTATTTGCATTTGCCGAACTGGTAATATTCGCGGCCATTGTTGGCATACGTGATGCAATACTGACACGTGGGGCGGTGCGTGACGTCGTGCCACGTTGAACCACAGCGGCCGCCATAGCATCTGTACACGCAACAGCACACATCAGTGCGATTGCGCTGATTTTAATCCGTTTATAAAAATCCACCGTCACTTGCATCATTTATATTGTCTTTGTTTATTTCAGCACATTGCACGCCAATTCATAGAACTTGCATAAATTGGCCGCTATGGATTTTTCAGACGATGCGTCGCCACCGGCGCATTTGTTTGGCATATTGCTGTCACATACCGAATTGATGCATGCGTCGCGTCCCGCATTGTTGGTACAGTTGGCGCGCGCCGCTGCCAATTTCTGGGTGCGGGCATTTTGGTATGATTCAACAATGCCGTTAATGGTATTTTCGGCGTTTGCCAAAAATCTGTCGCGGGTGGTAATCATAGTGCTGCGAATGTTTGCGGTGTATTCATCGCACCCCGTGGACAGCACACTGCACGTTGTAAATTCCGCGTCAAAATCCGCGTTATCTGTGCATTGGGCATAGTTCGCGCCGCAATGTTTACCTTCGGTCATGCATGCGGTGATGTCGGTGGTGCATTTGGATTGGCTGGCCGGCTTTGCCGCCGCAATGGCCAATGCAGACATTTCCGCGCTGATGCCCGCCGCACGACATGATTGTTCAATTAAACTGTCGTATGCGTCAGATGCATTTTCTGCGGTACAACCGTCAACGCGTGCGATGCACTGGCGAATTGCCCACGCATATCGCGCCGATGGCGCATCGGGTGCCTTCTGTAATTCTTTGGCCGACAAATTATATTTCGCAGATGCGCCGACAGACACACTGCGCATAGTATTGGTTGGGGTGCCGGCGTCGGTTGTGCCGCAATATTGACAACGTGCGGCCGGATTAGACGATACATTGATTGCGCACACAGAATCCAAACATCGTGTCAAATTGGCAACACTGCACGCGCCGTGTGCCACACTTGCATGTGCCGCGCTCAGTGCAACAACCACCGAAAAAATATATATGCTGTTTTTCATTTCTCTCTTGTCTGGTAAATTATATCAAAAAAGGGCAGGGCGTGCCAATAAAAAAGTACCAGAAAAATCAACACCTTGACAAAAGTAGTGTTTTGTCCTATATTTGTAGCGACATAAATAAAAAAGGTGCAAAAATGGCAACAAAGAAATTAAATATGAAGGTTTTGGCGGGCGTGGGTGCCGGCATTGCGGCAATTGCGCTGTTGGCGTTTGGTGTTACCCAGTGCAGCAGCAAACAATCCGCCCGCGAAGAGCGTGATAATTATAAAAGCGCGTACGAAAATCTGAATGGTCGGGTCAATCAGTTGGAAAATGAAAATGCTGCATTGCGTGATTCTTTGGATTATACAGCGGCTAAATTGAATGAATGCGAAAAAGGCAAACGCTGTGTCCGTACGCAGACACCTGTCAAGAAAAAGCCACAGCCGAAAAAATCGCCTGTGAAACAACAACAAAAACAGCCACAAAAGCAGCCACAGAAAAGCAATGCGTCCGCGCCATGTGGTGGGGACAAGGTTATTATTCATGACAATGCCCAGAATAACGGCACAATAGTTGTTGGCAATAATAACAATGTCGTTGTTGTGAATAACAATGCAAAGCAGGTTGCAGCGGATACTGTAAAGCGCGTTCATACCATTACCGCTACGCGCATTTGGTATTCCAAGGTAAAAGTGAAATAATTTTTGTACCTTCAAATGATAACAGTCCGGTATCGGACTGTTTTTTTTATAGACAGATAAAATAAATCTGTGTTATGATGTTTAGCACAGAGAGATTTTTACATGAAATACATCAGAATTTTACTAGTATCATTGTTTGTTTTGCCATTTGCAGCACGCGCGGCATCGCCAGAGTTTATGGTTGCGGCGCAACTGTTGTCTGCGGCGAAAAACGCCGATATTCAACAGGTTCAGGCCTTGATAAACAATGGTGCAAATGTGAATTTTGTGGATTCAACGGGAATGTCTATTGTCTGCACGGCGTTGATGAATAATGACGTTCGCGCCGCCCAGATTTTACAGATGTATGGGGCCGATGCGTCAAACTGTGACCGCCAGATTAAACAATACAGGAACAAGAATACAACCAAAACAGGATCGGGTGGGCTTTTTGGTGGGCTGTCGTCCGCCCAGAGTATGACATTGGCGGCGGCGGGGGCCGCCGTTGTTATTGGTGGACTGTTATTGCTGACCGATGTGTTTGACCCAGGTAATGATAATAAATCGCCGTCATCTGGTGGTAATCGTGGTGATGATAACCCAGGTGGTGACACGAACAATCCAACAGAAAAACTGGCAATTCCATATGGGCCGGCAATGCCCAATGCGGAAAAGGAAGCAGAGAAGTATACCAGTGAATTGAATTTTTATAGCCCATCAAATGCGGACAATATTTTGGCCAAGAATTTCAAATTGATGAATAATATGGCGGGCGGTAATTACCTGCTGATGATGCGCGGGTATGGTGCGCTGGCACGTGGATACATGGGTATGCGTACGTTGCGTGATTCTGCGCGCGCACCGATTACAAACGATACACTGAAACAATATAGTTTGGGCAGTACCGCTGTCGCGGGGGGGCGTCCGGTAAATGTTGCGCTGGTTACGACAAATGGTGTAAATGCATCGGAAACGTCGTCGTTGGGCGACAGATTATTGCCATGGACAACGATTAACGGTACAACGATAAATCCAGCCAGTACGGACATGGTATCCAGCAAGTACTATAATAACAAAATTACGATTGCCGCTGGTGCAACTGATTTGTCTGGTATGAGCACGACCGAGGATTTGGCGTTTGTCAATGATTTTGATTTGTCTGGGTCGGGCACGGCAATCAATAACACGTCGGCATCGGCATTGGACAACCTGTTGGCAAAAATTATTGGCGGCAAAGAGGCAGGTTACAGTGATGCGGACTATATTGGTTTTATGCCAAATGGTCAAATGACAATATTCAGAACTGGTGGTGGACGCGGTTTGGTTGGTATGACGGCAACAAATGTCGGTACATATACTATGCTGGGTGGTGCGTTGGCCACGGGTGATACATTGACCTTGGACGGAAAAACTTATGCCGTAACGCGTACGGGAAATGCCGTTGTCGCAACCGACGGAACAACAACATATAATGGCTATATTGGCGCTGATGGTGCGTTGTACATGAACAATGCGGCGTACACATTGGCAAACAATACGATTACCCAGATAAAAAAAATCGCAGATACAGATTACTATAATTACAAGGCACTGTTAAAATCCGGCGCGTTGTGGGCATCGGGTGACATAACCGGTGGACGTTCGCGTCCAGACATCATTGCAAATGCATCTGTGATTTCGCCATTGCGTTCGCGTGATGCTGAAACGATTAATGATATTATGTCGGTTGGGACAGATACCAGTAAATTACAGTCAGCATTTATAACGCTTGTGAATAAATATTATGATGTAAACAAGACCGACGGCGCAGAGGGCACAAACGCGTTGCCTGGGACAGATGCATCTGCGTTCTTTAATGGTTTAGGGTCAACGTGGTCGCCGTTGGTAATTTTCTCGACCGGTGCATTTGAAACAGACAGTGCATGGTCGGGCAGAACGTTAGAGGCGACATTTGAAAATTCTGCGCCACTGGTTTTCCAAAATTTGGAACATCTGTTTATGTCGGTTGTTGCGGTTGGACAAACAGGCAATGGTACAACCACGGCGGAAAACGTTGCGGGCTATTCGCCCAGTGGCACGTACGTGCTCAGCCAATGGTCAACAAACAACGGTACGCCGGATGATGCGTCTGATGATAAATATTACAAGGCGCGCAAATGTGGTGCTGCGGCGGGGCGCGGTACGGCGGCAATTGACCCGTGGTGTTTTGCAGCAACGGGACTGACCGATGAATTGGCGGTATCTGCGGCGGCCGGTGCGGCGGGCGCGGTAAAATCTGCATTTGATTATATGAATAATAAACAGTTGTTTATGTTGTTGGCATTGACTGCCGATGGGCCATTCTTGGGGTCAACTGATACTGGCACATCAATGACCAAAGACGCATTGATTTCGTATTTGAAAAGCATGTACACATTGCCGAATGAAGATGAAATGCGTTGGCAACAGCAGGGTGAAAATTATCTGGACGTATTCAAAGACGTTTTTGGTTATGGTCTGATAAACGTTGCGCGCGCAACCACACCGGCAAAAAAATTGTATTATTATACAGATGGTAAAATTGTTGCAAATAATGGTAATGCATATTGGCGCGCGGCAACAAATACCGTATTTCGTACTTCGTCGGCGTTCAGTCCACGTATGGCAACAATCAGTGCACCGTTCTTTGATAAACTGGAAAGCATTGATGGTGAAATGGCTTTGCCACGTATTTGGAAAAATGAGTTTGCGGTTGGCGCGCAATCGCGCCGTGGGCTGTATATGGGTGATGTTTTGGGCGAATTTCGTGTTGATAATCGCGCCACACCACGTACACAAATCGGCAATATTGGATTTTCAATGACGACGTCGTTACGTGCGTATAATGACAATATGGGCGGGTTGGATACATTACATATGGATTATGCGCGTGGCGCATGGAACTTTGCCGCGGGATATCAGCATCATCTGACCGATGGCGCGTCGCGCTTTGACGGTATGTCAAATCCAATTCTGGGGTTGGCGTCAAATGCAGTAACCACAGATGTAAATTACCACAGCGGTAAATGGTCGTTTGGTGCGCGTGCGTTTTCAGGTACAATTACCAGCGAAGATTTACTGGAAAATGACCCAACAATTTCGTCGCAATATGAACCTGCGCGTTTGGGATTGATTTCTGGGGCGCAATCACATATCGCATGGCACGGCAATAAATTTGGTTTTACAACCGCATTTGGTAATGCACATGAATCAGATACCTTGCTGGGGGCCCAGACGGATGGTTTGTTAAATCTGGGGACGGGTGATACGATGTATATTGATTCTGAATTATCGTATCGGCCAGTTGACGATATAACCTTGCGCGTACGCGGGACGTTTGCACGTACAACATCTGATATGACAGGTGGCGATTTTATCTTGGGTATGTCTGATATTTATTCTGATGCGATTGCCGCGGGGGTTGATGTTGGGAACTTTAATTTTACAGTTTCACGCCCATTGGGGGTAAATCGTGGGGTTATGCAATATTCGCATGCGGATTATGATATTATAGAGGTTGCAGACGGAAAATATGATATAGCAATCACAAATGCCGGTGTGCGCGATGTTGATTTGACGCCCGAAAATCGCGAGGTGCGTTTCACCGCAACATATCGTCGTGCGCTGGGGGCATTTACTGATGGTGCGATTGGTTTTATATATCGTGTGAACCCAAATCATACCGATGAATTTGGCGATGAATCGATATTTATGTTGAAACTGAAACACCGTTTGGGAATATAACTGCTTGACAAAATATAAACGTGCAGTAATATTTGTCAAAAATTAAAGGTATATATTATGAAAGTTTATTCGTGTGTTGAACGCATCAAAGATTACTTTAACAAGACGTCTACACGTTCGTTGGCGTTGACATCTGCGGCAGATGCCGATTTGTTGGCCAGTTTATGTTCAAACGTGACATTTTTACGTGCTACAAATGGTCTGATATATTTCTATTGTTTTATAGCACGTCCAGAAAACATAGACGTATGCGAATACTTGTTGCGTCGCAATGGTTTTTTGCCTCGCAGACACATGAGTCGTTATGTGGGCGGAAATGGTTTGGCGTTGCGCATACCAGAAACGTCATATGTTGGTAATGCTGCCAAGCTGGGATTCTTGAAAACAGTTCACACAAATTTTGCAAAGTGTTTGATTTGTGATGATTATCAACAGGTTGAACGGATTCGTGCTGAATTGAATCAGAAAACAAAATAAAAAACGCCCAAACGGGCGTTTTTTATTTACATACCACAACCATTGCAGTGCGCAAGACACTGTCGCCATACATATAGCCCGCCTGCATTTCTGTCATAATGGTATTAGGGGCGGGTCTGGGGTTTGAATCTGCGGGCGCATCAACGACCTGAATTGCGTTGTGGAATTGTGGATTCAAAATCTGACCAACGGATTCAATTTTTACAATGCCTATCTTTGCAAATGCAGATTCCATTGCGCGTGCCATGGATTGAATGCCGGCATCATCTGGGGCAATATTTTGCGCCGCCACAATGGCGTCCATCACCGGTAAAAATTCCTTGGCCACAGACATTGCGCGATTGCGCGCGCGTGATTCTGCGTCCAATGCGGCGCGGCGACGCGTGTTTTCCAATTCGGCAACGCTGCGCAAATATTTATCGTTTAATTCATTAAATTCAACCTTTAATGCGTCCAATTCAGCAACGGCATCATCATGTGTGTTGTCCGGCTGTTGCATGTCGGGGGTGGGCGTGTCAACAGACACTGTTTCTATTTCTACTTCTTTTTCTGGTTTGTGTTCTTCTTGCATAATTATACCTATTCTTTTATTCCACAGGGCGGAATGCACCCGCCCTGTAAATGTATCTTTATTTCACACTGGTTATTATAGGTATGAAGTCGTCAGGTTTCAAGGATGCCCCACCAACTAATACGCCATCAACATGTGCAATAGACATAATTTCGGCGGCATTTGAGCCCTTGACGCTGGCCCCATATAATACAGGTGTGCCGTCCAAACCCATATCTGTCAGGGTGTTTGCAATCAGTGTGTGCGCCGCGGCGATTTCTTCGGCGGTTGGGGTCAAGCCCGCGCCAATGGCCCAACGTGGTTCGTACGCAACAATAACATCGTGTGCGTCTGTTGGCACAGATTCACGAACCCCCGATTCAATAATCGCCATAGTTTTGCCGGCCTGTTTTTCATCCATAGTTTCGCCAACGCAAATAATAGGTGTCAGTCCCGCCGCCATCGCCGCAGTCGCTTTCTGGCGTACAATATCGTTTGTTTCGCCGTGGTACATACGACGTTCGCTGTGGCCAACAATTACATATTTTGCGCCCGCATCACGCAGCATTGTTGCCGAAATTTCCCCAGTGTATGCACCGTGGTCGTGGGTGCTGACATCTTGGGCGCCAATGGATGCAGTGTCTGATTCAGTATTTAACAAAGTATGTGGTACGCATAAAATCACGCGATTTTTGGTTGCAACATCGCGCAACGCGTTCAGCATGTTTTTCAGCATTTCGCGCGTGCCATTCATTTTCCAATTCCCTGCAATAATTTTCATAAAATTCCCCTTTTTTTCGTTGATTTTACTGGTGCTGTTTTGCTATGGTAGCGCAAAAGGGGAACAAATGCTAGAATATTTACGTAATGCAGCAGACAAGCCATTGGCAAAATTTCTGATTGCTGTATTGGCTTTTTCTTTCGTTGGTTGGGGTGTTGCCGAATGGATTTTCGGTGGCGGTCGTGGTGATACTACATTGGTTCGTGTTGGCAATGCCGATGTAACAATGCAGCAATTTAATGTTGAAAAATCACGTGCAATGGCACAAATGACGCGTGATCAGCAACGTGCGATTTATACTGATGCCCAAACAGGTGCGGCGTTTACGGCGCGTGTTTTGGGTGATTTGTCGACCCAACGTATGGTTGAAAATCGTGCAAAAGATTTGGGTTTTGTTGTGACTGATGGTCGTATTGCGCGTGAAATTCGTGAATTTCCAGAATTTCAAAACAATGGTCGTTTTTCGGCATATCTGTTTGATGTGGTGTTGAATAATTCTGGTTACAGCGAGGTCGCATTTGCCGACGTCCTGCGCAATCAGGTCTTGCGTGGTTACGTGTTGGGTCCGATCGCCGTGCCGATGAATGTACCACAATTTGCGCTGGATGCCGCGTATAATGCCAGATATGGCCAGAAAAAAATTGAATACACAACGGTAAAGTTTTCTGATTTCAAGGTTAAAAAACCGACAGATGAACAACTGCAAGAATATTATGCAGCGCACCCACAAATTGTGCCCGAATATCGCAGTGTTTCTTATGTCTTGATTCCAGCAGAGATGAGCAAGCCCGACAGTTACGATGCGGCATATGCCACCGCGCAAAAGGTTGAAGATGATATTATCGCGGGTGAATCTATGGCAACCGCGGCAAAGCGGCACAAGGCAAAATATGTATCACTGAAACCGTTCGCAGCAGATGGCCGTCCGGCGGACGCAATTATGACCGACAAAATGGTTGCAAAAATCTTTGATATGGACGCAGGTCTGGAAAGTGAACTGACCGAAACCAAGCAGGGTTTTGTGATTGTGCGCGTTGACAAGATTGCGCCTCAGCATAACGCAGAATTTGCATCTGTAAAACAGAATTTGGTTGCCGATTGGCAGCGTGATGCCCAACGCAAACAGGCGTATGTCCGTGCAAACGAAATCTTGGTTGATTTGAACAAAGATGGCAAATTGGCGAACAAAAAATCGGCAACTGTATCGCGCACATCGGGCGCACCAACCGACGTGCTGGTTGCGGCATTCCGTGCAAATGCCAATGATAATTCAATCGTCAGTGCCGCAGACGCGTTCTATGTGTTGCATACGGGTGATGCGGTTGCGCCAACGGTTGATACGAAAAAAATGGCCGATTTGCGCAAAGAATTGGCAACAACCCAATCGCGCGAAATCACAGACGATTATAATTCGTTCTTGATTCGTACGTATCCGGTCAAAATAAATCACAAGGTTTATGATAAATTCTTTGCAAAATAATAAAACGCCCACTTGGGCGTTTTTTAGTCGGGGGCGTATATGACAACAAAATGGGCGGACGGTAAAAATCGATGCGCGTGGGCAAATCCGAATAATCCAGAATACATAAAATATCACGATACTGAATGGGGACGCGCCGTTCATGATGATGCGCGGCTGTTTGAAATTCTGGTGCTGGAATCGTTTCAGGCGGGCCTGTCGTGGGAATGCATTTTGGCAAAGCGTGAAAACTTTCGCCGCGCATTTGATGGATTTGATGCACGCCGCATTGCCGAATATACAGACAGCGATGTCAACCGATTGATGGCGGACGCGGGGATTGTTCGCAATCGATTAAAGATTTGCGCGACAATAAAAAATGCGCGCGTATTTTTGGAAATCGTACGCGAATTTGGCTCGTTTGACGTGTACATCTGGCGCGCGACGGGCGGGGCGGTAATCCGAGAGGTGGACCGCACACACTCAGAAATTTCGGACGCAATTTCGCGCGACCTGCACCGGCGCGGTATGCGATTTGTTGGCACAACAATCATCTATGCATATTTGCAGGCCATCGGCGTTATCAACGGCCACAGCGTAGATTGCTGGTGCATAAAATACCCCCGCCCCGAATAGGGCTATATGTGTGATATGCGAGCTGGATTGTTTAAAATTAGATGATAGATTGATGAGGTAAAAGAGAAATTATTTCTTACTTGATTTATGAATTTTGATGTTCTATTTCATATCTCAATGCAGACCCGATTGTTTTATCAAGATAATATGAGCTTTGTTCGGTAGCAAATTTACGATATAATTCTTCATCAATATCTGAATTATTCAGATAATTATTTTCCACAAATTTCATAAGTTGAGTTCCAATCATACCATATTCTGCATTATAACAATCAATTCTGTGTGCATCTTCATGTGCCAGTGTTTTCAAAAAGTTCCATAATGTAGAGAAATTTGATACGTTCCCTCGAAATAAAAATTCTTCGCGTTCATAAGAATATCCGCCACCTTGATTATCCTTTAAAGCGTGCGGACCATTTGGACTATCATCGTGTATAATCCTTCCTGTTGGTGTGCCTGCTATTTTTGCGCTTTGATTTAAAATCATGCGCGCTAAATCAACTTTTTCTGCACCAGATAAATTATCAAAATTTTGTATCGTCATTAAAATTTTAGGATTTTTTAATATAATCTTGGTGTACATTTCTATACGTTCACCAAGCACAAAATCACCGTTTGTTAAATCAACATATTCGTCCATTTTTTTTACATATTCTACAATTAAATCTATTTTTGATTTTTTATCATCAGAGTTTATAGCTTTTGATTTTATTTCAAATTCTTTTTCCAGTTTCGCAATTTGTGGATTAAATGTAGAATAATTTGCATGTGCCAAATCATAAACGGTGAAATATTTTTCATAAATTGCCACTAAATCAGGGTGTTCTTTTTTTATAAGTTCATATTCTTCTGTTTTTTCTTCATCAATAAAACGTATGTCGTATTTTCTTAGTAGTTTTCGCACTTCTGTTTTTAAAATATCTGATTGGGACAATAAATCATTTATTTCGTCCCAAGTTTTCCAGTGTGCAACCGTTTTTTGCATAGTTTGCACATCACCATAAAACATATCTTTAAAATCTTGCCAGGTATGATTCCGATTCCCATATTTTTTATATGCTTCGTACCAAATTTTGTCTGTTTCAGACATTTTTGCAACACCCATAATATAATCCAGCGTTGGTATCTGCCTTGTAACAGCCTGACCAACAATATCATGAATATTATCTATGGCTTTCTTATAACTTTCTGTTTTCATACGAAACATTATACCGCAAAAGTTCGAAAATTACAATTTTTTGACATTTTTCAAAATAAAACCCGCCTTTATCGGCGGGGGTGTATGTCTTGGTTGGGGCAGCTGATTCTCTCGCCGCTGGGCGCGGCTGCGGGGCATTCGTATGACGTTCACGGTGCTACGCTTGTGAACGTCAACTCATAGTTGAACCAAATGACTGGCGTCATGTGATCGAACTGCGTCGACCACGACCAAAATTAAACCAGCGCAAGGCCGATTAAATTTTTGGTTGGGCTATCTGTGCAATTCGCGAGCCGAATTGGCGGAGATTGGCCAAGAAATAATAGATTTTAAACACAAATTTATGGTATAATTATCAAGGTAAAAAGGAATTTATATGCGTATTATTTTAAACAAAGGTGCACATTCAACTGTTTTTATCGATGATTCCGAACCAGGAATTGTGACAAAAGAACAAAACAATCCAGAAAAAGACCCAGGATATCTTCATAGACAAAGTCGTGGTTATGAGATAATTGATTCAATCAAATCCCATAACTCAGATATTGGAGTTTTTTTACCGGAATTGGTGGAAATAAAAAACATGGGAAACAAACAAATAATAAAGGAAAAAATTATACCAGGTAAAGCATTTGATGTGTCAACTTATCTGTCTTTGTCAGAAAAACAGAAAAATAATATTGCAAAACAAATGGCAATTTTTCTGAATGCTATGCATTCAAGTTATGAATGTAAACCAGCCACAGAATCTATTAAAAATATGAACAAAGGTAAATTAAATAATGCAGAAGATATTATTGCAAAATTTGATGGCAAATTACCTGAAGATATAAGTAATAGATTAAAACAAGCGGAACAGTATCTTTTGACTGCAGACATATCGGATGAAGTTATTGTTATGACACATAAAGATTTAAGAACATCAAATATAATGTATGATGAAAGCACTGGAAAAATAGCTGTGATAGATTTTGAACTGGCTGGTCTTGATAACGTGTATCATGACTTTGTCGCTTTTGCACCAGCCAGTTCGATGCCCTGGGATTTTACCAAGCGCGTTATAGATTTTTATAATAAAATTCCAGACAAAAAATATCCAATCAACATAAATCCAGAAAAAGTACAAAATATGTTGCTTTATGGGACAATGCATGAATTTGCACGATGTGTTAGACCGGAAGATATTAAAAATACAACAAAGCAAGATATTGATAATCTAATTAACCAGCTAGGAACAGTAACAGGGATATATTTTGATAAAAAATCAATATTTGAAAATGCTATAAAAAAAGTTCCAAAAACAAACAATTATATCAAACCTGATTTGGGGCATGATATGTAAAAGTTCGAAAACGGTAAAAAATTGTTAATTTTCCGGTATTAACTTTCGAACTCACCAAAACTATTAAAAAACAAAATAAAAACCGCCTTTATCGGCGGGGGTGTATGTCTTGGTTGGGGCAGCTGATACCCTCGGCCGTCGCATAGATGCGCCGCGCCTGCGGGGCATTCGTATGACGTTCACGGTGCTACGCTTGTGAACGTCAACTCATA
>SAMEA3663010__coassemble_430_pt1 | contig 16283 bp, 10 predicted proteins | sample SAMEA3663010__metabat2_low_PE_026 | metagenome-assembled genome bin SAMEA3663010 (sample SAMEA3663010) | pig gut metagenome | biome: pig gut; feature: pig-associated habitat; material: faeces | place: France | collected 2012 | reverse complement strand
TAAATAATGGAATTTGTATGTGTGTATCGTTTTATTTTTGTGCCAGAAATGTTTCGGGGGGGCGACCCCGACAAAAGGGTTCGAACCGCGGCAAAAAGGCGGAATAACGCTGGTCGCCACAGGCGATTTTGCAAGGTCGGCGTCAGCCAATCCCTTCATCTCCGCGCCCCCACAAAATAGCAAGAAATTCTGCGATTGCATTCCTGCGCGATTTGTGGTATAATATCTGCATCAATCGGACGGCACTGTGCCGTATTTTTTATTGTCCCGCGTCCAGCGGGATTTTTATTTGTGGGGATTGGGAATGCAAATCAGCGATAACGGATTGAACAAACTGAAACAGATGGAGGGAGCGGTTAAAATTGACGGTCGGCATGTTATTTATGACGATGCAACGGGGCGGCCCATTACAACAAATGCGCCATTGCCACGTGGCGCAACAATTGGTTATGGACATCTGATAAAAAACGGTGAAAATTTCACGGGTGGATTGACGGAACGTGCGGCGACGGAATTGTTACGCCAAGATGTCAGAACCGTGCAGCGCGCCGTTCAAAAAAGCATAACGGCAAACCTGACACAAAATCAATATGATGCACTGGTAATGTTGGCGTATAACATAGGTGCAAAGAACTTTTCTGAATCAACCGTGGTTAAATATATAAACAATCCTGATTTTCATAGTGCGGTGTACCCAAATTTAGAATCCGCATGGTTGGCGTGGAATCGTTATAATGGGGTGACCTCAGACGGTTTGACCAGCCGCCGCCATCACGAATGGAATATATACATTCGGGGTATATACTGAATTTAGCAGTATGTCAAATATTGGCAATGGCGCAGAAGCCCTTGACTTTTATGCAATTTTTATGTACGGTTGCGTGGGTATACAAACAGGATTAAAAGCATGAATAAAATTTGGCAAAAATTAAAATCGTTTGTTAGAAACGACAACCCCCAGACGCGCATAAAATGGTCGCTGTACGGTCGTGTGTGGCGTGAAATCGGTCGTGCAAACTGGAAATGGTTGTTGGCGGGTGTTATATGTACCACGATTGCCGCCGCGGCCGAAGGGTTCTCGATTACATTGGTAAAAAAGGTTATTGACCAAGGATTTATTGAAAAGAATATGGAATCCTTGTTCGTAATTGGTTTGCAAATTATCGCCGCTTTTGGGGTCAAAGGGCTGTTCACATTTATGAAAACACTGTCAATGACGCGTGCTGGTTTGATGGGGGCAACGGCATTGCGTCGCAAACTGTATCGTCATATGTTAAAGCAACCAATGGGCTATTTCAGCAAGACCCATACTGGTGATTTAATCAATTATTTCACAGGTATGGCCAGTGCGGTTTTGGCGTTGGTGACTGATACCATTATCAAGATTGTTCATAACGCCGCAACGATTATTATGATGGTTGGCCTGATGATATGGTATGCGCCCCAGATGACGGCGGTGCTGTTGTTCTTGGTGCCGGCAATCGTTGTGCCGTTGACCATTATTACACGCAAACGCAGAAAGATTGCCCGTAACACATTTGGTGCGGACGCGTCATCCATTACGCAAATCAGCCAGAGTATCGAAGGTGTCAAAACCATTCAGGCGTTCTGTGCCGAAGATAAAGAGCAACAGAACATGAATGCAATCGAAGACAGACGTGTTTCATTGGGTATGCGTCAGGCAACCTTGTCTGGTATGCAGAGCCCGATTTTAGAGGCGATGATTTCCGTTGGTCTGTTTATGGCATTGATGTCGGGCGGTTATTTTATTACCAACGGTTCGATTTCAACTGGCGATTTTGCGGCGTTCTTGTTGGCATTGACCGCGGCATACCAGCCGGCAAAATCGCTGACCAATGTCAATGGTGGTATTCAAACAGGTCTGATTGCTGCGGAATCATTATTTGAATTTTTGGACACTAAACCAGAATTGACAGATGCCCCAGACGCAATCGATTTACAGAAAGCACCAATGAATGTTTCGCTGGAACATGTATCGTTTGGGTATGACCGTATCGATGGCGAAATTCTACGTGATGTATCGCTGGATGTGCCAGCGGGTCAGACATGTGCACTGGTTGGCCCATCGGGTGGTGGAAAAACCACAATCTTTAATTTATTACAGCGTTTTTACGACACGTGGGGCGGGGCGGTAAAAATCAACGGTCGCGACATCCGTTCATATACGTTGCATTCGGTGCGTGATAATATCGCGACTGTATCCCAAGACGTGTTCTTGTTCGCTGGCACAATTGCCGACAATATCAAATACGGCTGTCCAAACGCCACCATGGCCCAGATAAAGGCCGCAGCCCGTGCGGCAAACGCACATGATTTTATTACGGCATTTCCAAACGGATATGAACAAACCGTTGGGGAACGTGGTTCGGCGTTGTCTGGCGGCCAGAAACAACGTATTGCGATTGCGCGCGCAATTCTGAAAGATGCACCAATTTTGCTGTTGGACGAAGCAACATCAGCACTGGACACAGAAAGCGAGAAATTGATTCAACAGGCGTTAAAGAAACTGATGCGTGGGCGTACGACATTTGTTATTGCGCACCGTTTAACGACAATTCTGGATTCTGATATCATATGCGTTATCAAATGTGGCCAGATTGTTGAACGTGGCACGGATGCCGAATTGTCCGCACGCGATGGTGAATACAAAAAACTGAAAGATATTCAGTTCAGAAAGGTCATAGAAAAGCCCGAGGATTGTCCCGCGGCAGTGTAATAACAAACGGGGCGTCGCCCCGTTTTTAGAGCATAGATAATAATAGTGCGCCAAATGGCGCACCTTTTTATTTACTGGATTGCCGCGCATCGCTACGCTTGCTCGCAATGCCAGAGATTCCAGCACCCTTGTCATTGCGAACGAAGTGAAGCAATCCAGTGAAATGGTGTTGCGCATAGCGCACTACTTTATTTCAAACCAGAAATTGTATCGGCAATTTTATAGGACAGTTTTGCAATCAACTTGCTCTGTGTGGCGACGATTGCATCATAGTCCGGCGCACCTGACGCATCGTGTGGGGTTGGTGCGGTGAACGTATTCTTTTTCTGGGCTATCACATCGCCACGGTCGTTTGTAATCAACCACCACGCCGCCATTGTGATATCACCATTTTCAACCGTATCAAATCGCACAAATTCGACCGACACGTTGTATTTTGCGGCCTTGCGCGTGCCAATGCGCGACGGGCGTGCACTGATGTTTTTTGCGTACATATTCATATTTTCAGAAATCACAACAGGCAGTGCGGCGTCCAGATTTTCAATCCAGCGGTCAAATTCTGCCAGTGTGATTTCGGTTGAATCATTATGACGAACAACCATCTGGGGGCGTGCAACCGATTGTGGCACAGAAACCGTGTCAATGGCGATGTTTGTAATGGTGGCTGGCCCACGTGTCTGGGACGCAACATATGGCGTTGTCAGGCCGTAAAAACGCGATTGTGGGCTGGTGTTGCCGCCGAAACAACCCGTCAATGCCAAACATGCGGTGGATACAATCAAAATTTTGCTGTTCATTAATAACCTCCTTTGCCTTTCAGTAATGCTTCGGGATGACGTTCCAAGTAATCACTCAGCCGTGACACCGCCTGTGCGGCGTCGCTGACGTCGCGAATCATTTTGTTCAAATCAGTAATGCTGGTCGACACCGGTTCACCCAACGAATTTATAACGCGATTGATTCCCGCCACCGCCGTTGTTGTCTGTTGCAACAATTCTGGAATCGTCTGGTTCAGATTTTGCAACAGTGCATTGGTGTTATTTGAAATATCTTGCAATGGAATCTTTTGCAGATTCTGGGACAGTTCGTCAAATATTGATGGTATGGTTGGAATTTCAGGATCTGCAATGCCATACTTTTTAGCCAAGAATCTTGCTGGATACTGTGGATAAAAATCCAGTTCAATCATCATTTGTCCTGTCAGAACACTCTGGCTTTGCAGTTTCCCTTTCAGTCCGTGCGCAACCAATATGTCCAACCACGTCGTGTCGCCCACAGAATCCACTGCGGCCTTGGTTGCATTGGTCATAACTTTTGGGTCAAATGTGATGTACACAGGGATGATAATTTTGTCTTCGCTGTTTGGCATCAGTTGAATTTTTTCAACCTTGCCCACGGGAACCCCACGAAAATACACTTGTGAACCGACCGACAGCCCACTGACCGACCCTTCGAAAAACAGAACAGGTGTTATTTCATTTCGCATCAAGCGGCCGCCAAAAAAGAATAACAATGCCGCGATGGCCAGAATCAGTCCAGATATTATAAATGCGCCGACCGCACGTTTATTTGGTTTTAACATTTTTCCCCCTTTGTATTGCCGCGTGTTAAAAATTCAATAATTTCGTGATTTTTTGTTGTTGCCAATAATTTTCGCGGTGCGCCACGCCCTGTAATTGAATGTGTAGTCGCATCCAGATAAATAGAATTTGTTGCAATGGACATAATTGAATCCAGTTCGTGCGTAACCATCACAATCGTTGTGCCTGCACGATTTATCTGCACAATTAAATCGTCCAGTTGCTTTGACCGTATGGGGTCCAGCCCCGCAGACGGTTCGTCAAAAAATACGATTTCCGGATTTAACGCCAGTGCGCGTGCCAACGCTGCACGTTTTACCATACCACCACTGATTTCTGTTGGGTATAAATCGCGGGCATCTGCCAATCCCACCAGTGTCAGTTTTTCTGTCACGCGATGCACAATCTGTTGTGGCGACATTTGTGTCTGTAATTCCATGGGCAGGGCGACATTTTCCCCAACAGTCATCGATGAAAACAGCGCGCCCGATTGAAACGATATGCCAAATGTTTCCAAGATTTTGTTGCGCTTTTCGCTGTCTGTATGCCACAGGTCGGTATTACCAACCATAACAACGCCTGATTTTGGCTGTTTCAGACCAATCAGGGTTTTCATAATCGTGCTTTTACCACTGCCACTGCCGCCCATAATGACGAATATGTCACCACGATTGACGGTAAAGTCAATGTTTGACACTATGACCCGCGCACCATACGCAATGGTCAGATTTTTCGCTGTGATAAAAGGTTCGCCGTTTTTACGCATTTCGTTTATATATCCAACCAATTAAATATCAGTGTCAGAATTGCCGTGACAACGATACACCATACAATACTGTACACCACCGCACGCGTCGTTGCGCGACCAATGCCATCGGCACTGCGTTGCGTGTTCAGACCACAATAACAACCGCAAATAGCAATAACCCAACCGTATACCCATCCATGCAACACACCGATTGCAAAGTTGTTGAACGTAATCCATTCAAATGTCATTTTCCAATATTCTGTCATGGACACATTCATCAGCATCATTGCAATGCAGGCCCCGCCCAGAATACCAACAATATCAGCGATAATTGTTAATATCGGCATCGTAATCGTTAACGCCAGCACACGTGGCAATACCAAGAAGTCCATTGGTCGTACACCCATTGTGCGCAACGCATCAATTTCCTGATTTACCTGCATAGAACCGATTTCGGCGGCGTAGGCTGCGCCGGTACGTCCCGACATAATAATGCCCGTCATAATCGCGCCCAAAATACGTGTTGTCGCAATCGCCAACAGGGCAGCAACATAAATTTCTGCGCCGAACATTTCCAACTGCATCACACCGACAAAGGCGATAATGACACCAATCATAAAACTGATTAAACAGGCGATTGGCACGGCGCGAATGCCGGCCTTTTCTAATTCAGACCACAAATCAATTCTGCGAAATATTGCACGACCACGCAATGCGCGCCCAACACTGGCAAAAACATCGCCACAAAACAGTAAACCGTTACGGGCATATTCCATCATACGCAGCGTGTAATCACCCACGGAATCACAAGTTTTTTGCACCCAAGATTTTATTTTGAATCGCTGCATTTTCCTACATCAGAATGATTAAATTTTATAATAAATTGCGCACCTAAGTCAAACACAAAAGATTTGACAATTGTCCCACCTGCGCGCAAAATATCGGGTATGAAGAATAACGAATATAAAACAAATGTGATGCGCGTTTTGGACGCACATAAAACGCCGTATAATCATTATTGCTATGCAGATACGCCGGCACTGTCGGGCGCAGATGTTGCGGCGGCATTACACCAAAATCCGCATCAGGTTTTCAAAACGCTGGTAACGGTTGCACGTTCAAACAAGTATTACGTTTTTATGTTGCCTGTGTGTGCGGAATTAGATTTGAAACGTGCCGCATTGGCGGTTGGGGAAAAATCAATTGATATGTTGCCAATGCGCGAACTGTTGCCATTGACGGGCTATGTCCATGGTGGGTGCAGTCCAATTGGTATGAAAAAACAATTTCAAACGGTTGTGGACGCATCCGCAAATAACTTTGAAACAATTATTTTCAGTGCGGGAAAAATCGGATATCAGGTAGAGGTTGCCCCCGCCGCACTGGCAAAAATCATTCCGCTGAAATTCGCAGAAATCTGCGTTCAATCATAAAAAATGCCCGCGCGGGGCGGACATCACACAACTAATTTGCAGGTTGTTTATAATGACAATCAACACTCAATCTGTACTTGCCGATAGTGTTGATTTTCGTTTCTTCTTGTACCTTGTGTGAATATGAATCGCTTTTATCTATGTAACAACTGCTAATGCCTGCATTAGATCCTGCTTTGGACGTTCCATACGACAAAAGCCCTTTGTCCAATGCTCGTGGGCATCTGCGGCATGGCGGCTTATATGAAGCTGGTTCTTTTTTAACTACTATTGGGTTGGTGCCTTCCATATAATAACCCGCATTGCAACGATACTTTGTATATGTGACACATTCGCATTCATCCTTGTTCAAGCTAGAGGACGTATATGTCTGATAGTTGGTACCCACAACCATTGTCCATCGTGGCAGACCAATGGCACATGTTTTGTTGCATTCCACCTTTTCGCATTCAGAGTATCGAAATTCACATGTTGAAGTTGATTCATCTGCCGTTCCGGTTTTCCCAGTAAGTGTATAGCCACTGGGGCATGAAACGCAAGAATACACCTTTACATTGCCATAGGTTGAATCGCCGCCATAACATGCCGTTTTATACTGATTACCCGAACAAGAACTAAAATTATTTACGGTCACATACGCTGATCCGCATGCCTTATCCCTACAAAGCAGCCCAGGACTAGGTTTATCAGCAACAATGGCCATCGCAACATTTGCGCCAGTGGCGCAAATCAGCACAAAAAACACACGCGATATACTGCGAAACATTTTACCCAATCCTTGGTATCAATTATAACAAAAAAGATTGTTCAATGCTAGTGTCGATTTAGTACGCCATTAAAGAAACCCAGAATGTCATTCTGGACATCGGCATAGTTTGTATCCAACAGTAATTCGTGACGCGCGTGTGGGTAAATAATCAGTATCAAATTATTCATATTCTGGCCCTGATATGCGCGATACAGCGATCGTGCCAATCGGGCATTCATACTGACTATGTCGCGATTGCCACTGATAATCAGCAACGGAATTTTGCGGTTCGCCTCCATTGGCAAATGCATCAGGTTACGAAACAGCGAATAATAAAACCCGTATGAAAAATATTTCGCACGCAACGGGTCAGCGTCGCGCAGGGCAACCTGATGCGCATCTCGTGTCAGGTATCGTGTGGCGTGGCGTCCGCGTATTGGCAAAAATAATTCCAAGGCGCGTGCGGGTGCGTTTGCACCAAACGCACGTTGACCAATCCATGCTGCAACCGTGGCAAGGCCCAGTATGCTGCGTGGGTATCGCGCCGAACCCGACATACATACGCCCGCCGCGCACAAGTCGGATTCTTGCATAATGCGTTGGGTAATAAAACTGCCGTAACTGTGGCCAAACACAAATACAGGTAAATTATACTTTTGATTCAGGTATTTCAAAATCGCCAATTCATCAGAAACAATATCCATAAACAAATCAGTACTGCAACCCACGCGACCAATGTTTTGCACGCCGCCGGCGGTGCGCCCGTGACCACGATGATCATCGCCAAAAACGATATAGCCGTTCTGATTCATGTATTGGGCAAATCGCGCGTATCGTCCAACGTGTTCGTCCATGCCGTGAATAATTTGAACCACGCCAATGGGGCGTCGCACATTGTCCCATAATGTACAGCGCAACCGTGTCCCGTCGCCGGCAATCAATGTTTGTGTTGTCATGGTATTTGTGCCCCTTGGGCACGATGATACAGGAATATACGCCCGCAGAACAATAGGTATGTATTCAGGGGAAAAATCATAAACTATGCGTTTTCGCCGGCGATTGTACCGCTGGCCCATGCCCAATGCAGGTTGAATCCGCCCAGGTCGCCCGCGATATCAATAACCTCGCCCGCAAAGAACAGGCCGCTGCGCAATTTTGATTCCATAGTGCGCGATGATATTTGGTCTGTGGCGATGCCGCCGCGTACAACCTCTGCACTGCGCAGACCGTGGTATTTATACGCATCACGCGCAATAACAATGTGTTGTGTGCGTTCCGCAATTTGGCGCAGGTCTGTATCACGAATATCTGCAATGTTACGCACGTCGCCACGCGCAATCCATTGGGCTACGCGCGCGGGCATATGCTGGCCCAGAATTGTGGCAATATTTTTTCGACCATCGGTGTGCTTTGCACGCGACAATATTTCAAATGTATTCACCGCCGGCATCAGATTTATAATCCAATCCGTGTCTGAATTGCGTACAGTCGCACGATACACCGCCGGCCCACCAATCCCAACATGCGTGAACAGCATATCATCTGTAATCACATCACGGCCGATGGTAATTTCAACTGGCAATGATATACCCGCCAGTGTGTCTGGAAACACGCTTGTTGCAATCGCGCACAGGGCGGGGCGCACAGGAACTATTTTATGCCCAAAATGTTTCGCAATTTTATAACCAATGTCGGACGTGCCCAGTGTCGGGAATGATGTGCCGCCCGTCGCCACAATCACAGACGTTGCCCCATATTCGCCAGACGCAGCGTGAATGATAAATTGGTTGTCTGTAAAATCAACGGATTCTACGGCATCATTTTGAATGATTTTTGCGCCGCGTGCGTCCGCCATCAATGCGTCAATAATCGCGCCTGCGCCATCGGCACAGAAATACTGTCCTGCGCTTTTTTCTGTCCAGCGTATACCCGCGCGCGCAGCCCAATCCAACACGTCGCCACACGTCACGCGCGCCAACGGCCCGCGAACAAAGTCCGGATTGCCACCAAAATAACGATTGCGTGTCGCCGCAGCATTCGTAAAGTTGCATCGGCCACCCCCAGACACCGCAACCTTGCGCAATGGGACGTCGCCCATATCAATCACCGCCACACTGCGCCCACTCGCCAGTGCCGCATGTGCCGCCGCCATACCCGACGCGCCCGCACCAATAATCATAACATCGTATTTTTTCATGTGTGATATTCTAGCGCGGTGCACATAAAAAATCCATGGCAAAAATAAACCGTCCATTTGGACGGTTTATTTTGTTTTACCACGATGTGTATCCGGCGTTACATGTACGTACGCACTTCTTGCGGGTTGCATCCCACTTTTCCGTACCGGTTTCATCAGAGTATCCAACAACACTGCAAATTGGTTTGCATTCATTGTCTTCCAGATTGTACATCTCGCCCTGATACATGCACGACGCAATTTCGCATCCGCGGACGTAACTGCTGGCGGCGATTTCGCCATCAACCGCAAACTTGTTACGGCATACACCACAAGGTTTTGATGCATCGCGACTGTCAACCAAATCTGGGTCATTTGTGTAGCCGGCATCGCAATACGTTGGTACACACTTGCCCCACTGGTTAGTGACGTGATCCCATTCTTTGATACCTGTGCCGTGTTCAACCGTACATGGTTGTTGATCTGATACGCACGCGTTGGATGAAATATGGAATCCTGTATCGCATTCCAAGATGGTGCATACACCGAATGCTTGCAGTTTTGCGTCCCAACGTTTTTCTGCGGACAGCGCATTTGGTGCTGTGCATTCTTGAACATCGTATTCGCAACTTTGACCATTCGGGTGATAGTTCACTTCACACGACGCAACGATACAGTTGCCAACCTTTTGATAGGTCAATGCGTGCTCGCGATTACATGGCTCGCATTTGCCGTTTTTCATTTCAAAGTCCCCATTGCACGATGTTTCAACACACTTGTTGTCCACGATTTCACATGGGTTGCCACTGTCCGATACACCCTTGAATTCGCAAACCCTTGGATAGTTTACCTTTTCATTGACTGGAACGGCTTGGCCACCTTCGACTGTGTATGCTTCGCACTTGCGATAGCAATCATTCTGGCTCTGTGCGCCCTTGTCAGACAACGGCCAATCGGCTGGGCACGATTTCACATCTGGCACATCCGGATTATCTGGATCGCCGCAGAAACTGCCCTCTGGACACAGTACGCATACGCCATTGTCCAGATGCAATCCCACTGCGCAACGTTTAATCGCACATGTGTCTGGTGCGCCTTGGTAATCACGTCCGGACATAGACGCGGCATTATCTGCCAATGCGCAATTCTTATAACACATTGCAACATCCGTTGTGCCTGCGTCAGACAATGGGTATTCACCATTGGTCAGTTCGGCGCATGTTTGTTGTGTGCCGCCGCTGCAAACGCTGTTGGCTGGACAATTTACGCATTCATTGCCCACTTGCGAGAACCCTTCGTCGCAAGATGTAACTGTACATGTCGTGCACGATGCCGTATATGCGTCATCCGCCGCATTATAGTTACATGTCTGGGTGCCGTTACCATTGGTGATGGCGCATGCCAATCCGTCCATATAGCAATCCGCGCTGGATGTGCTGGTTTCGGTCTTGGTTGTGCCGTCTGGCTTGCACTGGCCACGCTCAATATTGTTCATGCTGTAATACCCATAGCCAACAACGATACAATCCATCTTGTTCTGTTCGATGTTGTAATAGTACCCGCTTGTACATTTGGTCATTGTTGGTGTTTCGCACGCAGAATCATATCTGGCGTCATCGCCCGCGCCACTGGTATAGAAGCACACGCGATACCCAGCACCATGATCTGCTGTGTATGGCTGACCGTCTTTATAGCACTGCTCTGGTGCTTCGGCGGTGTCGATACGGGTTTTCCCGCCCGCTGGGCACGCCGTACGTGTAATTTCATCCGCACCGCTGTAGTAATTAAAGTCCACGACGCTGCAATCAATGTCTGCGCTGTCTGCCAGCCAATGTCCCTTGTTGCACTTGTTGATGGTAATGTCATAGCATTCATTGCCATATACCGCACTGTTGCCTTCGCCAACCGAGTAGTAACACGTCTGTGTACCACTGCCCTTGGTCGCAGAATACGCAACACCTTGTTTATAGCAATCCTGAACCTTGGTCGCATTCGGCTTTGAATGTACTGCACCACCAGATGTATATCCGTGGCATGCCGTCTGGGTCAGTACGTCTGTCGCCGACCAGTAGCCATCATCCACACTGTCGCAATCTGGATTTGTGTGGTTGTCGGTATCACGCAACCAATAACCCGCATCGCACGATGTCATGTTGCGATCGCGACAATCCGCCGTGTAATCTGATGCAGCTGTGTCATAGTTACATGTTTGTGTTCCACGACCATGTCCTGACACGTATGTATCCAGATTTTCCTTGTAACACTGCGCCGCCGATGTCGCACTGGTTGGTGATTTACCGCCGTTAGGGCATGACACCAATCCGCCAACATTCCCAGAATCCGCACCGAACGTGCCGCCTTCGCAATAGTTATTTGCTGGACAAACCGTACAATCTGGGCCTGTGCCAGTGTAATACGTACCCGCATCGCACGTTACCGTGCCGGCTTCTAATCTGGCATAGATTGTGGTCGGTGAGTGTGTCGCCATCGTCAACGCCGCCTCTGATGTGCCAAACTTGCCATCTGCACCGATAATCTGCTGGCCACCGTCAACCGCGTCATAGAATCCTGTAAAGAACCATGCCGCCTTTGAAGGTAATGTTGTCAGCGCAATAATCGGGTCGGTTGCTGCTGCATTCTTGAACCAGCCAGTTGCATATTTCAGATAAACTGTTTCTGGTGCTGCAGCAACGTCTGCATTACGGCTGTCCAAATTGACCGTGTATACCTGTGGCGTCCATACCGCATACAGCGTAAGTGCCGTACCTGTTGCCGATATATTTTCAGCAACGGATTCGCCCGCCGTATAGCATGGTGCACCGCCATTCTTGGTTGAACACCATTTTGTTTCTACGCTGTAACCTGCGCGGTTCAGGCCACTGGTCGCAGGCAATGTGCATGTGCCACTGTCAAATGTACATGTAACGCTTGCAGGTGTAGAACCCGTGCCTCCATTCTTGTCCAGCGTGATTATGTACTCGTTCGCTTGGCACGATGGGGCGGCGGTATTGTTGTTGCGTACCGTATAACCCGTGTCGCATGTCACATTGAATGAACACGCTTCGTATTGTGTGGCACTGATGCCATAAACCGTGTTCTTGACCGCTGCCACTGTTGTTGCATGTGGTACATCCAACACGCACTGTTTATAGCAGTTCACATAAGATGCCGCATTTTCTTCTGAGTGGACGTATTGGTTGTTCTTGTCCGGACATTCTGTCTGATAAATATTCGGTTTTGGACTGTAATACTTGTCTTCAACACTGCGGCACAAGAATTCGTCCGGCATTGTTGGGTTTTGATACCAGTAACCTGCATCGCACGTTTTAACCGTACGAACCTGACAACGGTCATATGCCGTGGTTTCGGTCTGGTAATAACATATCGCTGATGCCGTACCGTTCTGGAATCCGTCATAATCATCATACAGTTTATAACACTGTGTTATGAAAGAATCGCCAACATTGCTAAGCCCACCATCTGGACATGCCACTGGGGCTGGATCGCAATAATAGTTTTCTGGACATGCGCCATCACCCCAGATACACGTTGGTGCACTTGTATAATCATCTTTGGCAACATAGCCAGTGTCACAGACCGCATGATAGGTACATGCTGGATATGCAGCCCCGTCATAGTTTTGCTGTGTCTGGGCATTTTCCAAACGACCGTTTGTGATTGTCGCAGGTGCAGGGCACGCAACGAAACAGTCCTGTTTCGTGGTCGCACCAGAACTCGACGTTCCAGGGGCAGGGCAATCCGCTGCACAACCAGATGTGCCGACCGCCGAAGTGCCTGTGCCATCACAGTACTTGCCCGCTGGGCATGTGACATGGTTTACGCCGTCATAATATTTGCCCGCCTGACACGATGTAGCATTCTGTGACCAACGTGCATACAATGTTGTGTCTTCGGTAAACGTTGTATTAGAAGGCAACGTAGCGTCTTGACCAATCATTAGATTACCACCGGTTTGGGCCGTATAGTAACCCAAGAATGTCCACCCATCGCGTGTTGGCGCGGTCACATGACTGATGCTGTTGGTTTTGGCCGCATCGCTGAACCAATCAGTATTATACTGTTGATACACTGTGCCGTCGCCACCCGTTCCATCATTGTCATTCAATGTGATTGTGTACAGAACTCCTGGGCACGTACCCGTGTTGGCGTCCAGTTCATAGTTCGGATCGCAATTAATGGTCATTGGACACGAAATCGCCGCAGCAGTACACACCGTTGGGTTATTCCAATAGTATCCACCACTCTTGTACTTGTCTTCGTATTCGCAGCTTGCGTGTTCCGCACATGGATCTTGTGTACATGCGATACTGCAAATCTTGTAGCAAACGTCTGGGCCACCAAAGTTGTTGTTATTTGAATATTCAAACGAACCATCACCCAATGTGTTGCACTTTACACAAGTCCCAGCATCACTGTCTTGATAATGGTTGCTCGAGCACTTAAAGAACGAAATCGGACATTCTGTCTGGCCTGTTGCGGTACATGTGGTTGCACCATAGTACTGTTTACCAGCAACGGTTGCATTCTGATTATATACGCAAGCTCTCTTTGGCCATACGCAGCTGGCTGTATCTTCGCCAGAGCAGGCGGCGTCACATGCCTTGAAACATTGGGTGTTGGCCGATGCACCGACGTCAGATGCGGTATATTCTGCACCCAGTGTTGTACATTCAACCGCGCAGCCCGCGCCACCTTCGATGGTTGTACCCGTCCCTGGGCAATATTTGCCCGACGGACAATCAACCTGTGCCGTACCATCATAGTACTTGCCGGCTTCGCAGGTAACCTGATTCTGTGACCAGTGTGCGTACATGGTTGTATCACTCAGTTTATCCCACGCGCGTACAGCCGTACCGTTGGATGCATAGTACTGTGTGCCACCTGTCGTTGCATCAAAGTACCCAACGAATGAATATGTCGCACGTGTTGGCAATGTTGTCAGTGTTTCCATCTTTTTACCAAACTCAACCGTTTGTGGGGCAGGACCACCTTTGCCTTCGTTTGCGTCAAATGTCACCGTGTACCTGTTTGGTTCGCACACTTTGTTTCTTAATGTATATCCAGCTTCGCATGTGATTGTGTCACCACCATCGCAAATGGCGTTCTCAGGACATGAGACACACGCGCCATCAGACAAGTATTTGTCGGTGTTACAGTTCGTCGCAGCACAAGTATTGCTGACTGCATTGTATTTGACAGTCCCTGTCACGGTCGCAGAGCCCGGTACGTCAGCCGTTGTGCAGTCGCGATAGCATCCATCAGAAACGGTTTGGGATTGACAAACGTTATAAGACCCCTTGGTATAAATAGATACCGTTGCGCATGATTTTACGCAGTCGCTGCACCCCTGACCATTCGGGTGTTGATTGCTGTCACAGTCACATGTCCCTGGGGACGTAACCGCAGATGCGCACGCTGTCCAAGATGCAGTCAATGTCGTATTGCCCGCGGTTGAATAGGTGTATTCTGTGCTAGCCTGTGGGTACTGACCACCCCAGTTGCCAAATATGTACCCTGGACGTTTGAACGTATTTGCCGCCTTGGTTGTGAATGTTTTATTATACGTCACTGACTGTGTGGCGGACTGGGTGTCGAAACCACTTTTGTAGGTAATCTGGAATGTGTTTTCTGTGCACCCTGTGCCATCAGATGTCTTGGTATAGCCGTTTTCACAAGTAAATGTCATAGGACACGTTGATGCCGCTGCACTGCAAGTGCCACCATAGTGCTGTACACCATCCGTTGATGTGTCTGTGTACGAACAGATTGCATGCAACGGGCATGTTGGACGTGTGCATGCCGTCTTGCAGTTCATATAACATGCAGTTGCGCCACCGGTGTTGCTATGTTCAGACAATGTGTACTCGCCATTGCCCAGTGTCGAACATGCCGGACATGTGAGGCCTTTTACGTAATTACCCGACCATGCGCTGACAGAAAGTTGTTTCTTTTTGCAGTTTTCATTGTTGCTTGCACAACCTTCTCTGATTTGACCATCGGCTGTGCCATCTTCATTAGAGTACGCAATATATTTGCACGCATCGCGTTTGCATTCTTCGCAGGTTACGACCACACATCCATCTGGCAAACCACACGATTCTTGCGTGCCCGTCCATGGACGATTGGTTTCAACACCATAACATTCTGTTTTCTTGCTCATGCCTGCATCAGAATTTGGATACGATGGTGGACACTGATTCAACCCTTGGGCGATGCTGCTGTAATTAAAGTCGCCGCCACCGCACCAATAACCAACTTCGCATACGTTGCAGCTTGTTGAATTTGCTGGCAGGTATTCGCCCGCGGCACAATGAATGGTTAACACCACGCACTTGTTGTTTTCCAATTTATAGCCAGTTGCGCATGCCTTGATAGAGCAATGATTGCTGACAAGGTTTTCTTGCCACGTTGCAGTGTTCCATTCGGTCACATTGTCTGCATTAGAGCAGGTTGCGTTACAGCTGATGGCACCAGTCCCATTGGTCGTTTGACCGTTTTGACATGCGGCACAAGCAGTTGCTGCGGAAGCTGAACTGTACGAACCACTTGCACACGCATTGGCACCACCAACGGTTGGGCGTGAATCTGCCAAGCCACGTTCTGTGCCATCTTCATCATAATAAATTTTTCGCCCGCCATTGTAGCAGTAAGACCCTTGGGCACATTGTTGTGTCCCAGCGTTCACTTGTGGTACAAAGTTACCATTAGACAAAGTCAGATAACAATCATTGATAGATGAACTGCCGCTAGCGCTGTTGGTATACAGTGCACCTGTATTTGTTGAGCAACTGGACAGCCCATATGTACTGGTGGCACCGGTTACCAAAGAAATGTTTTTAA
>SAMEA3663010__coassemble_361_pt1 | contig 18756 bp, 18 predicted proteins | sample SAMEA3663010__metabat2_low_PE_026 | metagenome-assembled genome bin SAMEA3663010 (sample SAMEA3663010) | pig gut metagenome | biome: pig gut; feature: pig-associated habitat; material: faeces | place: France | collected 2012 | reverse complement strand
ATCGTATCGCCCGTAACCGGTACACACATAATCGCCATATTTGCTGCATCTGTGTTCATAACCTGTTTGCCGTTTTTGGTCTGGGCCAAGCAGTTTTCGCCCGCCACGATAAATCCCGTGCCGTGGCGTGCCACCAACAGGTATTTAGCCGACGTGTCCAAGACAAACGCGTGCACGATTGTTTCGTCCGCAGCAATATCCGCCATTAAACGCACAGATTCACCAAAACCGCGCGCCGATGGCAATTCGTTTGCCGCCAATGTGAACATTTTGCCCGCCGATGTGAACAGGTTGATTTTGTCGGTTGACATCGCATGAAATGCGAATTGCAGTTCGTCGCCCTCTTTGAATTTCAAATCCAAATTATTCAAATCCAGTGTGCCTTTGGCCGCACGAATCCATCCCATTGTGGACAAGATTATGGTCAATGGTTCTTTTTCAATAAATTCGTCGGCGTTGACCACGATTTCTTCGGTCTGTTCCGCCCATGTGGTACGGCGACGACCCAATGCGGTCTTTTTATCATAACGCTTTTTAATATCGGTGAACCACGCCTTTAACTGGTCATTTTGCATTTGATCAGATGCCAGCAATTCTTGTAACTGTTTTTGTTCCGCCAGCAACGCTGCATCTTCGCGACGGATTTCCATTTCTTCCAGTTTACGCAAACTGCGCAGGCGGGTGTTCAAGATTGCTTCTACCTGAACCTCGCTCAACTGGAATTCTGACATCAAGACGGTTTTTGCGTCATCTTCGGTTCTGATGATTTCAATTACCCTGTCCAGATTCAGATATACAATCAGCAATCCGCCCAAGATTTCCAAGCGGCGCGTAATATTACCCAAACGCCAATTTGTGCGACGAATTAAAACATTTTTCTGGTGCGCAATAAATTCACGCAAGACCGCACCAATGCCCATCACGCGCGGCGCGCCATTGGTATCAATGACGTTCAAGTTCATATTGAACCGATATTCCAAATCGGTCATCGCGAACAAGTGTGCCATCATTTTGTCCAATGGAACATTACGGCTTTTCGGGGTGATAACAATACGCACATCAGTTGTGGATTCATCAACAATATCGTCCACCAATGGCAATTTGCGCGCATCAATCAGACCGGCGATTTGTTCCACCAATTTAGATTTCAGCAAACCATACGGAATTTCGGTGATAACCACCTGTTCTGCGCCACGGTCCAGTTTTTCAATTTTCCATTTCGCACGAATGCGGAACGTACCGCGACCCGTTTCATAGTTTTTAACAATGGTATCAAAACTGTCAATCAAAACACCGCCAGTTGGGAAATCTGGGCCAACCATTTTTTTCATAATTTGGGCGGTTGTCGCATCCGGCTTGTCAACGACCAGATTCAGGGCATCGCAAACCTCTGCCACATTGTGGGTTGGAATATTTGTTGCCATACCAACCGCAATACCCATACCACCATTGGCCAACAAATTTGGAAACGCCCCAGGCATAACCACAGGTTCAGACGTTGTGCCGTCAAAATTCGGCATCATATCAACGCTGTCTTCGTCAATCCCCTCCATAATCAGCATGGCAGCATCAGTCATTTTGGATTCGGTATAACGGTATGCCGCCTGTGGGTCGCCATCGATATTACCAAAATTCCCCTGACCATCAATCAATGGATAGCGCACCGAGAAATCCTGTGCCAAGCGCACCATTGCGTCGTAAACCGAACTGTCGCCATGGGGGTGATAGTGACCCAGCACGTCGCCGACCACCGTCGCGCATTTACGAAACGCCGCTGCTGGTGACAATTTCTGGCGCAACATAGAATACAAAATACGGCGATGTACGGGCTTTAACCCATCGCGAACATCAGGCAGTGCGCGCGATACAATCGTGCTGACCGCGTATGACAAATACCGCTGAGACAATGCATCAGACAGTTGTTGTGATTCAATATTTTCAATTATTTCCTTGCTCATTTCCACCGAAATTTAGAACATTTGAAAAAAAATAACAACAGAAAAAATCCTTTTTTCGTAAGCCGCCTGAAAAAATTCATTAACAAATTTAATATTTTTTCAATTTTCTACTTGAATTTTCGTTATGCATAACTATTATATGTATATACAAACTTTGGTTCCCCGTATGGGGCGGGCTGCCGATAAAGATTATGGCAAGTCGGGGCGGTTTGGTTTTCCAAATTGTCTGAATGTACATCGCGATTTTTTTGTATCGCGGTGAACCAATCAAAAACAAAAAACAGTATTCATAACGCCGACCATATTTTGTCAGGGCGCGTATGTTTGATTGCAAAGGAGGTAAAAAATGTCATTCAAAAAAATTGTTCCATATGTGCTGATTCCGGCGTCTGTTTTTTTGGCGGGTCTGTCGCGTGATAATAATTCTAATGCCAACGCACAAACAGCAACCGGCACGCATACTATTGCGATAATGGATTTTTGTATTACACCTTTTAATGCAATAATTGATATTACAAACCCAGAAATGAAGATGCAAATGGAACAGATGTCTTTGGATAAAAAGGCTGACGAGTTAGTTGATAAATATGTTGACAATATGTTGGCAGCCCAACAAAAGTTAAGACCATTGCTGGGCACGGCCAAATACCGCAGCGCGGTTCGCCAAGAATTACCAGGTGCGCCGGTTGGGTATCACTGTGTCTACGGACAATACACACAACTGAACCGCGCATTGCGCGATATGGGCGACACACTGACCATTGTGCCGACAGATGCCAGCCGTGCATGTATTACGTTCAAATCCCAAATGCGTAAAAAATATGCCACCCCAGAATATCAAAACGCCGTTCATGATGGCCGTATGTTTGAATCTGACAGTGCATATAACGTCGCGTTGGGCAAATACATGGCCCGCCGCAAGGTTGCACAAAACGCGCCTGATTCCGTGCGAAATGCGGTTGCCGCAGAATTTGCAACCAAGAACTTTTCAGCAGACGAACTGTCCGCTGGCACGATGCTGGTTGTGCCCCGCTATCGCGGCAGCAAGAACCTGTTTCATATGATTATGCTGTTGGGACGTGGCCGTATTGAAAATGGAAAATTTGTACCAGATGAAAACGGTCGCTATATCTATACAGGACACAATCGCGAAGTTATCGGTGACCTGTTTAATACATGGGACGTATCAAATGTATTTGCCGCCGACACACGTAAAATTGCACGTACTCAATATGCCGCAGAATGGCAGCGTATTGAATCTATGCCTGATTCTGCATTGATTTCATTTTTGGAACGCAATGATACGACGATTAAACCGTGCTCAGTTTATTTTAATATGCCACGTCCTGTGTTGTTGGATTTGGTACGCAGTCGCTATTTCAAAGAGCCCGCGCCCAAAAACATCACAAACCAGAACAATGCGCTGGCATATGCGCCACAGCAAAACATTATGTTGCGCGAATTTGCCAAACATACAATGTAATAAGAAACGCGTCCAAATGGGCGCGTTTTTTATTGTGCAATTTTATGCTTGATTTCACGGATTCGTGCCAAGATTTCCTTTAAGTCCGCATCAGTTGCGGCAGGGGCGGGTCTGTTGTGCACCTCATCCGCCAGAACTATACACAGCGTCGCCAACAGTGCATTTTCAGGCAGCGGGCCAATTTTATCCAAAATTTCGCGCGCACGCATATCAACCATTTTTCCCAGTTCAATCAGGCGCGATTCTTGGCCATCTTCGCACCCCATGGGATAATTTTTGTTCACAATGGGTATTGAAACGACACTCATTTTAACTTCTTTAATATAGATACAGATTTATCAATCATTTGAACGGCACGGGCGTTTTTATCGCGCAGGGTACGAACCTGTTCGGTTAAAATTGCAACCTCTAAATCCGTTTGTTTACCAGCGGCCACAGCCGTTCCGCGCAGGCCAGCGGCAGCATCTTCTAATGCGTTTAATTCTTGAAAAATTTGTTGTTTTAGATTTGCCATATCCCCAGTGTAAGATATTTTTTATATGCGTTCAACACTAAAATGTGATATAATGACCCTAGTTTATTGGGGGACAGTTTTTATGAAAACGAAAATAATCTACATTTCTGGCAGTGAAATTTTTGATATGGCCGATATTCGCGCCGCATTTGAAGAGGTACGCAGTACATTGGGTTTGGATTCTGACACGGTTTTGTTTGGTGTTCCAGTGGATAGCGACAATGCTTTGGCTGCGACCAGCACCGAACCAGAACAACCCGCCACCGTTGCGATTGATGACGCACCAGTTATGGAAACGATTACCCCAGAAATTATACCCGAACCTGTTATTGATATAGAACCTGCCCCAGAAATTGAATCAGAAAAACCAAAAAAGAAATCACGTGGACGTACCGCAAAAGCGACCAAGGTCCAAGACGTGGTAGAAGCGGTAGCAGAACCAGAAACGCCTGTTGTCGTTGATACTGAATCCGAACCGGTTGTTGTGACGGACGCGCCCGCGAATGTCAGTTCAATTCTGTCCGTACTGACATCAAAATCAGAACCAGCGGTTGCCGATACTACAGAAAACGCAGAACCTGTTGAAAATGTCACAGAGCACGTTGAAAACAATGTCGCTGAATATGCAGTTGCCGAACCTGTTATTACAGAAACCGATACTGTTCAGGTCGCAACCACCGATATTACCGACGAAGTGCCCGAAGAACCAATTGAAAAAACATTAGAACAATTACTGGAAAGCATGACGCCCCTGCGCGAAGACCGCCCAGACGAAGAAGCAGCACAAATCACAGATGATGAATTTGATGCCGCCCCTGCCCCCATTGACAGTACAGATGACGCAGCACACACAGATGACGATGATACGGACGCAACATTGGCCCAACTAGCGACTGAATTTGCAGAAAATCAGGACAAAATTCCCGCGCCAAAAAAGACCGAGGCACGCGGTAAAATCGGAAAACTGAAAAACATTTTACCATTTAAAAAGGCAAAGCGTGACGACACTGGCCTGATGGGCGACCTGTTCGGATGGGCGGGCATTGCCGCAAACGACGATAATTTTGCTATGCCAGGGTTCTTTACAGGTGTTGCATCGAAAAAATAGGCAACGAATGAGCGCACATGGAAACTGCAACAATTATTAGATTGCTGTCCAATGCCGGATTCCGCGTTTTGGGAACGGATGGTGCAAACCTGTACATCGAAGACCCATCTTGCATTCTGCGCAGTTTCCAGACCTTTACCGAATATGCATGGATTATTCTGACCTTTATCACTGGTATGTTGATTTTTGGCTGGGCCATATCAATGATACGCGGGGCCAAAAACAACATATTTATAAACCTGCGTAATTTAACAATTATGTTTGGGACGCTGGCCGCCGCTGGCGCAATACTGAATATGATATACGGCGGTGACTTATTTGCACGCGGATGTCAAACGGTTGCAGTAGACATTAATACGGTCAATGAAATGCTGGACATGCGCCAGAAAAAAATGTCACCCCAGCAAACTGATTTATACGAAAGTATTGATATATATGATTCCGGCGTGGTGCGCGCAAATGTCACGGAAAATAATACAGATGACGACAATGACAACACGTCAACCGACAATACTGTTATCGGCAATGAAATTAGTATCCCCGATGATGCCGATGGCAAAATTGTACCAATTTCACAAAAATTATCGGACACGGACAAAGCCAAATTATTAGACATACTGCGTCGCGCACCAGATGGCCCACTGACAATACCACGCGATAATATAAAAACTGACGATGATGTTAATAAATTGCCAAATGACGAATTGCCGATTGAAAATATACCATCGGTTAACGAACCGCGCGACCGTATGATACCAGCACCGTCCCAACGCGATGCGACCGCAAACAACCCGTCCGCGCATCACCCCAGCAACCCATCAGAACAAGAATATACGTCGGCCGTGGCACTGGGGCGTGATGTCGTGTACACGAGCGCCGATGGACGTCGCGTTCGTCGCACGGGCGGCACGCGCGCGTGGCGAAACATGAACCCAGGAAACATTCGTTATTCTGAATTTTCACGTAATGCGGGTGCGATTGGTCAGGCGGGCGGTTTTGCCGTATTTCCCGACGAGGAAACGGGTACGCGGGCAATTTCTTCGCTGTTGCGCGGGCAATCATACAATAACCTGACCATTGCACGCGCAATCACGCGATATGCGCCACCGTCTGAAAACAACACCGCGGCGTATCACAGACGGATTCAGCAAATTACAGGGCTGAACATCAATCGTCGCATCAGCGATCTAAGCGATGGCGAACTGTCCCGTGTGGTTGACGCAATTCGCGCGATTGAGGGCTGGGAAGCAGGACGCATCATAGAGGAATAATTCATGAACACACAACGCGGCAGTATCGGATTCAATATTATGTTCGCCATTATGCTGGTGGCGATTGGGGTTATGCTGTACATTTTATTAGGTGGGAAAAATCCATTTACAACCAATACCAACACCGTTGTATCCCCAGCCGCTGTTACAGACAACACAATGCCAATACGTAATGCAAACGGCGAATTTAACGACGGGCTGGGCGTGGCCGATGCAGCAACAGCGGGCGAACTGGACGAATATGGGGCGGGCATTGCCAGCATTGATGTATTCAATCGCGACATAAATTCTGATGGCCGTATTGACCGCATAACACGCACCCGCATTGAAAACGGTACAGACCATTTCTATTATGAATATAAATTGGAATTAAATACCAAAAATGGTTACACAGATATCACGCCCGATGGATTCCGCACAACCGAAGGGGCAGAATGTGCCCTGCGCAAATTGCGCTTTGTTTTTCGACCCGTGTTCAAGATTGATATTATTTCGCGCGAATGGGCGGACACGTGGCTAACCCCAACAATGGCAACAAAAACAACATACACGTTTCAACATGGCGAACTGAATGCATCTGACGCACAGCAAATGCGCGTTGTATGCGATGTTGCGGATTTATTTTAACAAAAACATATTGCGTGCCGAATATACAATAGTTCCCGACACAACAAAGTGATCGAATAATTCTATTCCCGCCGCGGCCAGTAAATTTTTGACCGTGGTTGTGATTTCTATGTCGGCGGTTGAAAACGACTTGTTCGGTGTTGGGTGGTTGTGCACCAAAACAACACTGCGCGCATTCAGTACCAGCGCACGTTTCAGAATTTCACGCGGATACACAACCGCTTCGTCATTTGTACCACAACTGTGCACATCGTCCGCCAACATGCATAATTCAGAGCCCAGATAAAACACATGCATTTCTTCGGTTGTTTTACCAGACAATATCGTACGACAATAATTTGCAACCGCCGTCGCATCGCGAAAGATTGGTTGCTCGGTCAATTTTTCGCGGTATCCGGTTGCCATAATTTGGTTTATTGATTTCAAGAAAATTGCAGTGTTGCGCCCCACACCACGGAATTCAACCAATTTGTCCAACGGCGCAGCCAAGATTTGATGAATACCACCAAAATGCGCCATCAACGCACGTGCCAACGGCCGCACATCGCGACGTGGTATTGCATAGCCCAACAGCATTTCCAGTAATTCATAATCGGCCAATTTGCCGTCCAAGAATTTCTGGCGCAGGCGTTCGCGATGTCCCATATGAAAATCATTGTCCGAACCCGCCATTGTTGTGCGCCGCCCCCGTTTACATCATACGTTCAGTAAAAATTGTAACACCGTCTTCGGTGATGCCCAACGTGTGTTCCCACTGGGCGGACAAACCGCCATCGACCGTGCGCGCTGTCCAACCGTCTGCGTCAATTTTGCATTCTGGGCGACCAGTATTTATCATTGGTTCAATTGTGAACACCAACCCTGGAACCATTTTTACCTTGTCCCACATTGGATCATAAAAATGATAGATTTGTGGGTCATCATGCATAACCTTGCCAATACCATGGCCAACAAAATCGCGCGAGATTGAGAAACCGTGTGGTTTAACAACGGCCTCTATGGTTTTGCCGATTTCAGACAATGGCACACCTGGGGCGCAAACGGCAATGGCAGCATTCAGTGCATCTTGGCATGTTTGAACCAATTCGCGCGCACGGGGCGTAACATGGCCAATCATAAACATACGTGACATATCGCCATGAAACCCCTTGTATTCCGCGGTCAGGTCGACGTTGACAATATCACCGTCTTTCAAAATACAATCGTCACTGGGAATTCCATGCACAATAACATCATTGACCGATGTGCAGATGCTTTTTGGATACCCCTCGTACCCTAAATCAGATGAACGTGCACCATTCGCGTGCAACCACGACGCAACCATACGGTCAATTTCGCCGGTGGAAATACCCGCCTGAATATATGGTGTAATATAATCAAAACAACGTGCCACCAAATCGCCCGACGCGCGCAGGCGTTTGAAATCTTTTGGCGCATAAACAGACGCTAACATTTTCTTAGTTCCTTCTCTTGATAGACAAACGGTTTGCCCGCAGGGCCAATTTCAGTGCGAAATCACGAAATAAAACCTCGACCGGCATGCCGGTTGTACGAATTTGCCGTTCTAATTCAGACAGGCGCACCAACACCCCATCAATTTCAGATGCGGGCCAAATTTTCATTGCCATGTTGAATTTATCGCGAACTTTCCAAAACAGGTTTGGTAATTGACCATCAACCACTGCAACCTGTAATTTTTTGAAATGCATTTGTAGTTGGCGCAACAGTTTATTTGAATCAACACCTGTGTACAGTAATCTGTCCAGTGCCTGCATCGTTTGGGCAATATATCCCGCCGTCAGCGAATAAAAGAAATCGTCCGCGACAACCGCGCCCGTATCCGGCAGACATTTTTCCACATCGTCTAATTCAACGGTCTTTTTATCATCAACATACAATGCAATTTTGGTCAAAAACCCGCGCGTAATTGCACGGTCACCACCCAAGTGCGCCGTCATATATGCCATCGCGTCGGGTGTAATTTGCTTGATGCCCGCCGCAGCAGACAGTTCACTGCGTATCAATGCTGCCAATGCGCGCGCATCATCGGTATAACATGGCAATGCGGCAACATTTGTTTTTTTATCATCTTCGAAATATGTGCGCAGTGACCCCGTACGCAAATCACCGGCACACACCAAAACCGTTGCGCACAGGCCACTGTGTTCAATCAGTTCGGCAATGCGCGTCGTCATTGCATCGCCCGCGCCAGATATAATAACCATTTTGCGTCCACCAAACATTGATGGGGTGCAACTTTCTGCAAACAGTGCATCTTGTTTGTCCCGAAAATCATCGGCGTCCAGCGCGAACAAGTTATCCTTGTCAATTTCCAATTTTTTGATTGCCGTATCACAGTATTCATCAACACGGCCGGCGTCTGGTCCATACAGCAAAACCGCCGTAATTTTTTCAATACCTGTGTTAAAATCTGTTTCTTTCCATTTCATTATTTTTGACCACTGGATTGTGATTGTGCGCGTGATGTTTCGGCAATTGTACGTGTGCTGATTTTATCGGCCAATACCATAATAGCATTTCTGACGGCATTATTATATGACGCGTTTGCTGCAACCAAATACCGCACAAATGTGTATGATTCAGACGCCTGCTCGACCCCATGGGCGATTTCTGTGTCGCCACGACGTAATGTGTAATTTGCGCGCAAGCCAACCTCTTGCCATGTGGCGTCGCCGGTTGGTTCCAGTGCCTTGTACTGGGTATATGGTTCGGCCAAATCAATTGTCAAAGTATATTCGGCATCAGACGTGCGTGCACCACCAAATTTTGCGTTCAATGCGTTACGCAATTCAATACCATTGATGCCACGGATTGGCGCAACATATATGTCTGTATCGCCCCCAGAAAACATAGGCCGAAAACCACATGCACCCAAAGCAAAAATACATAAAATCATCAGAATTTTTTTCATCACGCTGGCACCCTTGTTATGTTTATGTGCGTTTTCCTGTTGCTTTTTTTTATTATATTACTTAGAGTTTTAGTAAATCGCAAGAGGGAATGATGAATATTTTTCTGATGGTATTGGTGGCTATATTCATGTTGGGATACTATATCATCGACAGCCCCAGCGTACGCGTTCCAGAAATTGAAACAGAATATGCCGCACGACGCGCCGATTTGCACGCGATTGCCCAATGCGCGACGGCGGTTCATAATGCCCAGATAAAGGGGACAACATTTGATGATGTTTGCGTCGCCCAGAACCAGATTGTCAGCCGATTGTTCTGTATGAATGCCAGCATGAAGGAAATCGAATGCAAAATTGTCAAGAATAAAAAGCCCACGTACAGTTATATCATCACAGCAACTGGTGCGCTGAACCCAGACGAATACAACAGTATGTTTGAAATACTGGAACAATATTATGCTGATGCCGGCACATTCGGAATTTTAATGGACGGTAAAATTGTATCAGGCGCGATTGGTTCAAAATACACCGTGCCAAAAAACGTCATGAAAACAATGGGACTGGGTAATGGGCAACTGGTGTATATGACACAATATGATATTACAAACATCACCAGTACCAGCAACACAAACACCACCACAGATATCAAATGCCCAACGGGGACAATTAAAACATATCGATTTGGACGCTGGCAGTGCATTGGCATAAATACAAAAACCGATTGCGGCGGCGATATGATTTGGGATTCTGATTTGTTGGAATGCGTGGCAGACGAATCCAGAAAACCGTTATGCGCATCGCAACAGACCGCGGTTATTGTTGATGATGTGTGGGAATGCATAAACCCGTTTCCAACAAAATCATGTCCTGACGATATGGTCGCGCATTTGAATTACGACACGCTGGAATGGGAATGCATAGCGGACGCAACCAAGGGTAACAATATCACGAAATGCAGCCGTTTTACCAGTGGCGCGATATATGGTTCGGTTGGGGCAACATTGCGTGCGTCCCAGACATCGTGCACCCCGTGCGAGAAAATGATACTGGACACCGACACATGCACATCATATTGCATACCCGACACATCTAAACTGGGGACACCAGAATGTTATGCCGATACCCGTCAATGCAGCGGACGCAGTCGTGCATTTTATTTTGGTTTTCCGAACAAAAATTATGCTGGCAATATTCCAGAAATGTCTGGCAAGAATGTCCCAATTGACCGCACACATAACCAGAACAGACGATTTAATTGTCTGGACTGTGGCGATGGTGAAATAGATACCGAAAAATCGTTTGCGCCATATACAGCGGTTTGCAAATAAAGAAACGCCCAAATGGGCGTTTCTCTTTATTTAGTACGTGTGTGCATCACGCAATGATTTAATCAGTTCTAAATCCTGTTGGGCCTGTTCAAATTGTGAACTACGGACGTATCGTGCGTTATCCAGTGTGATTTGTGCACTTTCTGCCATTTCATCAAATCGACATTCTTCATCAATAACAGGTGCACTGACTTGCTGGGACGCAACCGAAATTGGCGCGATTTGTGCAGCCATACCCTTGCGCGTGCCGTTTGGATAACGCGCCGACACTGCGGCAACAATACCTTCGCGGAAACGTTTCAAACGAAAGTCCTTCAAATTTTGCGACGCAATGGCATGAACGCAGGCATTTAATTTGGCCAACATTTTGTATTGTTTGTTTGGACTGCCATCTGCGCCCAAGAAAATATTTATCGTGCCACCAGACATAGTTAACATATGATCGCGCCACGAATTATTATCCGTCTTGTTCAATGTCATATACGCAATCAGATTATGGCGGATTCCGTCCAACAGTTTCCCTTGTGGGGTTGATGTGTCCGCGATATTTGTTTTGCAGAAACGATATATATCATTCTTGCCATTAAATACAAATGGGGAAACCATACCAAAACGCACAGGGTTTAACGACATTTCTTTCCACAAGGCATTACAAATAACGTCGCCATCAATATCGCCAATACGAATGGTGACCGAATGTTTTGGGCTGTCCCATGAACTGGAAGTTTTAATTTGTCCATAAGCATCATGCAACGCCGCCGGCGTCATTTTATCAAAATATGGAATACTGGTGCTGTAACTGATGATACTCCGCACCTGTTCATTGCTCAGTGTTGCCATATACACCCCCTTTTGTTTCCTCACACTATTTAATATAGCCCAAAACGTCATTTTGTCAACATATTATAATCAAAAAATAAAAACGCCCGCGATATCACGGGCGTTCTGGTTTTTGCGTATTTTATGCAGCACGCGTAAACGCGCCATTATCCAACATTTCTTTGACTGCGAAATGTTTGATTTTCTTGGCTGATGTTTGTGGCAACTCTTCTTCGGTGATTGCAAAATGTTTAACCCATTTGTATGGCGCAATCTTCAAATTAGATGCCTTTAACAACATTGCTACGCGGGTAACTGTTACCCCAGGTTTAACTTGGAACACTGCAAAAGGAACAACTTTTCCAGCAATGACATATTCAAATACTGCCGCTGCTAAAATTTCGTCGTTTTGCAGATACAAATCTTCCAATTCGTCTGGGTAAACGTTTTTACCACTGTCCAAAACGATAACCTGTTTTTTGCGACCTTTGACAATCAGGCGACCGTACTTGTCCAGTTTGCCCAAATCACCTGTTTTGAACCAGCCATCTTCGAATGCGGCGGCGTTTGCTTCGTCATTGTCCAGATACCCTGGCATAACCATATTACCACGCATCCAAATTTCACCAACGCCATCTTTGTCAGGATTATGAATTTGGATTTCATTTCCTGGCAATGGGCCCGCATAATACATAGACCCATCGGGACGGCGAAACGCAAAGTTAAAGTTTGCTGGCCCTGTTGTTTCAGTCAGGCCATAGCAATCGCCAACCACAAAATCTAAACTCTCGAAGAATTTACGAATTGATGGTTTTAGTGTTGCGCCCGCAGATACCAGAACCTTGGTGTTGCCACCAAATATTTCATGAATAGGTTTTGTAACCTTGTTCACGATAAAACCTAATCCGATTGCGCGCAATACGTGACGCGACGACATTACAATACGCATAATTGTGTACATGTGTTTTTCACGCGCACTGTCCACAATCTTTTTATAGAACCCTTCCCATATACGTGGGACGGCGGGTATAACCTCTGGTCTATATTCTTTGAAATCTTTCAAAAATTCGCGTGGATTCAACACAGGTTGCAACAATAATTGACCACGTAAAATAATTGGAGCAATAATATTGATGACGACACCATATATATGATACAGCGGCAAAAACCCATAGAATGTGTACCCTGGGAGGATTACCGATTCATAAAACAATGCGCCCTGTGCCAACGACAACAGATTATCGTGTGTCAGACCAACAACCTTTGGATTACCGGTTGACCCCGATGTAAAAGACATCATTGCGATATCGTTTCTGTCAACGTCCGCCGCAACAAAATCGTTTTCGTCGGTATCATCGATGGTTTCAATATCGAACATTGTTGGACCACCGTCCACAAAGTGCGATTTTTGCGCCAATGCCAATTTGCAATTTGTGCGCGCCATCATGTTCATGTGCTCGGCCTTCGACAGCCCTGTATCCAGCATCAATGCATGCGCCCCTTGGGATAAAATGGCAAAATACGATTTGATAAATTCTGGGGTATTGCCCGACAGAATCGCAACCGTGTCGCCCTTTTTAATACCAAAACGTTGTGCCAGTACCACTGCACGTTGCTTTACTTTCTTTAACAGGTCTGCATATGTTTCATTCTGTCTGACAAAGAAAATACGATCTTTATTCTGGGAACAAACATCTCGCAGCATTTCATATACATTTTTCATCATAATGCCTATGCTCTTTTGTTAGTTTTTAAGTAAAAATCTGGATAACCATTACCCAGACACACGTACACTAAATCATTTTTAACTGGGAAATACAATCTATTTTAATATTTCAATCAATTTTGCACAAAAAAAGCATCGATTCGTCAACATATAGACATACTTTCACAAAAACACACCTATATTTTGTGTTTTTTACGTTTTACGAATCGTTTTTGGCATTATTTTAGGCAAAATATTGACACAAAAACATATTTAGTATTCCGATTCGGGGATTCGGGTGCAGCGCAAACGTACGGAAAACCTACATTTTGAAAAGTAAAGCAAAAAATGCAAAAAAATTTGCGTTTTACGTGTTGATAGAAAACCTATAAAACTATATATTGGTATCAAACAAACAAAATAACCACTAGATATTGTGTTTTTAATAAAAACAGGGGACAGAAAGATGTCTGATGCAGAAAACAAAACAGAGATTCAGGTTATTCCAACGCTGACGACCAAATTGGTCGCGGTACAGAAGCGCGGTGGCGAAACTGTCCCGTTTGATTCCAAGAAGATATTTGATGCCATTAGAAAGGCCGTGGCAGTTACAAATGAAATATCCGATGCGGATGTGGCCAAGATTACACAAAATGTTTTGAACATGTTGGACGCCAAATTCACAGACCGCGTACCATCGGTGGAACAAATCCAAGAAACCGTGATTCAGGCACTGATGGACGCCAAGGCGTACAAGACCGCAGAATCATATATTATATACCGCCAGAAACGCAGCGAAATTCGCGATTCATACGTTGATGCCGTAGAGGTGATTGAGGGCTATGTTGGTGGCTCTAATTGGCGCATCAAGGAAAATGCAAATGTCGGCTATTCTATTGGCGGATTGATTTTGCGTACCAGTGAACGCGTAACAGCGGAATACTGGCTGAACCTGTATCCACGTGAAATTGCAGAGGCACACAAAAACGCATCTATTCATATTCACGATTTGGGCTGGCTGACGGGTTATTGCGCGGGCTGGTCATTGCGTGAATTGCTGTACGAGGGTTTCAATGGCGTCCCAGGGTATTTGCAATGCGAACCGGCCAAACATATGGCGACCGCGATTTCGCACATGGTTAATTTCTTGGGCACATTACAGAATGAATTTGCAGGGGCACAGGCATTCTCGTCTGTGGACACATATTTGGCACCATATGTCAGGGTGGACAATCTGTCATATGCCGATGTTAAAAACGCAATGCAAACATTGATATTTAACTGTGCTGTGCCATGTCGTTGGGGTACGCAAACACCATTTATTAACTTTACATTCGATTGGACATGTCCAAAGGATTTGCGTGATCAACGCCCATTTATTGGCAAAAAACAGGTTGACTTTACATATGGCGACCTGCAACACGAAATGGACATCATAAACAGAGCATTTTTAGAGGTTATGACCGAAGGTGATGCACAGGGTCGTCCATTTACATTCCCAATTCCAACATACAATATTACCGATGATTTCCCATGGGAACACCCAAATGTCAAACCGTTGTTTGATTTGGCGGCAAAATACGGTATTCCAAATTTCCAGAACTTTTTGAATTCTGATTTGAATCCGACCGACGTGCGTTCTATGTGCTGCCGTTTGCGTTTGGACGTGCGCGAATTGTTAAAGCGTGGTGGTGGACTGTTTGGGTCGGCGGAAAAGACCGGTTCAATCGGTGTTGTCACAATCAATTTGGCACGTTTGGGTTATGTACATCGTGGCGACCGCGACGGGCTGTTCCGTGAACTGAAACGTTTACTGGATATGGGTCGTGATTCGCTGGAAATCAAGCGCAAGATTATTACCAAGAATATGGAACGTGGACTGTATCCGTTCACACGCCGTTATCTGGGTGACTGGAATCATCATTTTTCAACCATTGGCGTAAATGGTGCGAATGAAATGGTTCGCAACTTTACAGGCGACCGCGAAAACATCGCAACCCCAATGGGTAAAAAATTGGTTCTGGATGTGATGGATTTCATTCGCGACAATTTGGCAAATTTCCAAGAACAAACAGGCAACCTGTATAATTTGGAGGCCACCCCAGCAGAGGGTTGTTCATATCGCTTTGCAAAAACCGATGTGAAAAATTTCCCAGATATTATTACTGCTGGCACGCATGACGCACCATATTATACCAATTCAACACAGTTGCCGGTGAACTTTACAGATGACCCATTTGTTGCATTGGAACACCAAGAAGAATTACAGCGCAAATATACCGGCGGCACAATGTTGCACCTGTATATGGGCGAACCTGTATCCAGTGGCGAAGCCGCCCAGAAAATCGTACGTACAATCTTTGAAAACTACAAGATTCCGTACATGACATTGACACCGACATTCTCGATTTGCCCGAAACACGGGTATCTGCCGGGGCGTCATGAATTCTGTCCGAAATGCGACGCAGAAGTTGTCGCAAATCAGAACTGTGAATGTAATCACGAATAAACACGCATTGCACAAACAAAAGGAGGAAAATTATGCAGGCATCTAACAACCAGAGAACACCATGTGAAGTTTTTTCACGCTCTATGGGATTTATCAGACCAGTATCCAATTTTAACATTGGTAAATATTCCGAATTTTGCGAGAGAAAAACATTTACAGAGGCCAACAGTTTGACCACTGGCGCACGTCATTGCGAATTATTAAAGAAGGCCGCATAATAAAATGTCAGACATTCAAATTGGGGGTTTAGTATCATTTACAACAATTGACTATCCAGGCAAACTGGCAGCAGTATTGTTTTTGCGTGGGTGTCCTTTGCGGTGCGTGTACTGTTCCAACCCCCATTTGTTGAATGTTGGCGATGGCGAATACGACCCAGATAAAGTTTTTGACTGGTTACGTAGTCGCGTTGGCAAACTGGAAGCCGTCGTTTTTTCTGGCGGCGAAGCATTGATGCAGGGCGACGCAGCAATTGAATATATGCGACGCGTTCGCGATTTGGGATTCAAAATTGGCCTGCATACAAACGGATTTTACCCTGAAAACTTGGAACGCGCCGCCGATACCATTGACTGGATTGGTTTGGATTACAAGACCACGCGTGATAAATACGGTGCATTATCGGGTCAAAATATCGCCCACGACCGTATGATTCACAGTTTGGATATATGGCAATCCACCGGCAAAGATTACGAGGTTCGCATTACCTGTGACCCACGATTTGTTTCAAAACTGGATTTAATGGAAATAACGCGCGATTTACATAATCGTGGCGTGCAAAAAATCGCAATTCAAAAATACATTCCACATTTCGAAGATAACGAACACGGCACAACCCCTGCCCAGCGCAATCAGTTTTTTGATGATGCTGATTTGCGTGACACCATAGATGGAATGTTTGAATCTGTTATTTGGCGCGAATAACACGTGCTTTATATCCGATAAAAATTCTGTCATACCACACGAAAACGATGATGCCTAGCATACCCGTTCCACAGGTATATTGTGCTGTTTACAGAAATCATCCAGAAATCTGATAAACGCCCGAACCTTTGGTGAATCAATCAGTTTCGGACTGCACGCGGCAATCATACGGTGCTCGTATTTAAAATCTATGTTCGGCACACGTATCAGTTTTGGGGGCTGCTGCACCATCCATGCCGGCAATAATCCAATACCGTCACCATCACGTATCAGGCGAAATACCAAACCAACAGAATCCGTTGTCGTATTCAGTCTACGTGCACGCTTTGTAATGAATGAACATTCGGGTATATGCAAGTATGACTGATACATGCACAGGTCAAAATTTTCCAACATATCGTCTATATCGCGTGGCACACCATGTGTGTCCAGATATTCCTGTGTGGTAAAGAAATACGCAGGTGTGCACAAACGAAACAATGTACGCCCAGGTATTTGATAGTTGGAGTTTGAATCAACCATCGCCACCTCTACCTTTGACAAGTTCTGTTTTCGATTGGTCAATAAATCCAAACGAATTTTTGGATACGACGCATAGAATCGTGATAATTCGCGCAAGACATAACTGCCGACCAAACCTTCGGCAACCATGATAGAAATATAACCTGTCAGTTCTTTTTCGGGGGTAACCTGTTCTATTTTATCCAATGTGCTGCATATTGTTTCAATCGCAGAATAAATTTCTGGGGTCGCGTTGGTTGGCAAACTGCCCGCAGGGGTGCGCTGTAACAATGTTGCATTCAGGCGTGTTTCCAAATCAGAAATCAGTTTGGACATGTTCGAATGTTTGATACCGTTTTTATTCGCGGCAATTTGAATTTGTCCTGTATCGATGACTTCTTTTAACGCTAACAGTTCTTTCAACAGGGTCACTCTGGTCTTGATAGTAGCCATCGCTATACCTTTTGTTTAAAGAATAAAAAAGCAACAAAAACACGTGAATATAATTGTTTATTCTCATTATACACGATTATTCAACCTAAAAACAGCACAAAAAACAGATTTTGGAATTTTTTTATAAATATATAATACCGCATGCACGAACATGCGGTATTATTTTTATATGTTACATTTCGTTTTGTTTGTTTGCAAAATATTTGGTGAAATTACTGACGCTTTCGCCGGTCGCCGCCAAAATTTTTGCAATACTGCCAGTTGATGGCCAACGTGGCTGGCCATATTTTGACCAACGTTTACTTTTGTTAAAAATTGTTGGATCCAAACCGCTACGACGCGCCAAGCCAGAACAGGACATTTTGTGCGCACTGGCAAAGCAATCGATTGCGTACCATACATCACTGTGTGTCATTTATTTTTTCACCTTTGGCTATTTGTTGTTTTGTCTATATTCACAATATAACCCCAGTGGGGATTTTTCCGGCTATACTCTTTTTATATGTGACCGTGTATAAATCGGAGTACGCAGTAAAAACCGCAGAAATCTGGGCAAAAAACTTACAACAAAGGGAAAATGCAATGATTTTTTTCTTAGCACAAATTTTTTTATTGTGACATATA
>SAMEA3663010__coassemble_302_pt1 | contig 21571 bp, 23 predicted proteins | sample SAMEA3663010__metabat2_low_PE_026 | metagenome-assembled genome bin SAMEA3663010 (sample SAMEA3663010) | pig gut metagenome | biome: pig gut; feature: pig-associated habitat; material: faeces | place: France | collected 2012 | reverse complement strand
TGCGTTTTTAAGACAAATGTCTTGTGGTTATTTATTATCAACCGATTCGTTTGAAAAACAAAAAACGGGGCGATGCCCCGTTTGGTATTTTTAAGCATTTATGATTTCGGTCACTCGACGCGGTACGTCAGCAATGGCGACGCGTTCCTGACTCATATCATCACGATGACGCAATGTTACAGTACCGTCTTCTAGTGTCTGGTGGTCAACCGTTATGCAAACAGGTGTTCCGATTTCATCGTGACGGCGATAGTTTTTACCAATATTGCCGGAATTTTCCAGCTCAATACGGCCGATATGCAGCGCACGCAACGCATTTTCAATGTCGTTCGCAGTCTGCACCAATTCAGGAACATTACGCGCCAATGGAATAACTGCCGCCTTGACCGGTGCAAGTTTTGGTTTCAGCTTCAGCACCGTGCGGGTTTTGCCATCTGGCAATGTTTCTTCGGTATATGCCTCTATCATAACAGCCAACATAGCGCGGTTCACGCCCATTGCGGTTTCAATGACGAATGGAATAAAACTTTCGCCTGTTTGTGGGTCAGAATACGCCAATTTAACCGTACTGTCATGATTTTCCATAACGTGTGCAGAAATATGAAATTCATTTTGCGCCTTGGTATGAGAACCTAAATCAAAGTCCTGACGATTATGGACACCTTCGACCTCGTCAAAACCATCTGGGAACGCATATTCAATGTCACCTGCGGCCTTGGCATAATGGGCCAGTTTTTCGTGTGGTGTAAAACGCAATTTATCTGCAGGAATACCCAGCACATTTATCCACCATGCCATACGCGTTTTCTTCCATTCTTCGAAATATTTCGCGTCATCGGCAGGATTGATAAAGTACTGCATTTCTGCCTGTTCAAATTCGCGCATACGAAATACGAAACCACGTGGGGAAATTTCGTTACGGAATGCCTTGCCAATTTGGGCAATACCAAATGGCAATTTATGTGGACACGCATCCAACACATTTTTGAAATTCACATATGTTGTGGTCGCTGTTTCTGGGCGCAGGTATGCATTGATTGCACCATCGGCGGTTGCCCCAATGGACAGCCCCATCATCAACTGGTACGCACGTGGGTCGGTTAAATCCGTGCTGCCACAATTATCACACTTGGTTGGATCTTTCATTTTATCCTGACGCATACGTGCGCCACATTTTTTGCATTCAACCAATGGGTCAGAAAAACTGCCCTCGTGCCCTGAATATTTCCACATCAAACGATTTGAAATCAATGCCGCGTCCAGTCCCTCGATATCATTGCGGGAATAAATCATGGCATTCCACCATGCATTTTTAATATTCTTCATCAATTCAACACCGTATGGGCCGTAATCGTATGCACCACCCAAACCACCATAGATTTCAGAACCTGTGAAAATAAAACCGCGACGCTTGCACAATGCGACGATATCATTTACTGATTTTGCTGGCATTTTAATCCTCTATTTTTAACGCACCAATTATTATACTGTTTTTGCATGTTTGCAACAAAAAGAAACGGGGCGTTTGCCCCGTTTTATTACCAATGCATACTTACTGCACATCGGGGGCAATCGCCGCAACCGGACACACCGCCGCGCACGTACCGCACGAAATGCACTTTGCTGGGTCAATTACGCATTTGCCATCGGCCGCGGTTGCAATCGCACATACTGGACATGCGCCCATACATGTGTGACAGCCAATGCATTTAGATGGGTCTATTTTATATGCCATTTTTTCTTTCCTTTTTTGGTTTGACTTAGTCGCGGTTAAACAAACTCAGCAAATATTGGAACATCGCAATGAACGAGATGTACAGGTGCAATGCGCCCAATACCGCCAACTGGTTTTTCTGGTGTTCATCACCACCCATTGCGTTATATGCATATTTCAAGTTCTGCATATCATACGCGGTGAACAGTGCGAATACCAATACGCCAATCAGGCATACAACCGTGCCAAATGTGCCGCCAACAATCGCTGGCCAAATAAATGACGCCAATCCGACCAAGATTAAACCAATCATACCCATGGTCAAGAATACGCCCAAAAACGACAGGTTCTTGATTGTTTTGTAACCAAACAACGCCATGCACGCGAACATTACCGCCGCCAATACGAACGCTGCAATAATTGTAATCGGGCTGTTATACAATGCGAACAGCAACAGTGGCGTCATCACAACACCCAGTGTTGCGGCATATACAAACAGAATTGCCGCCGCGCGCGCCGGTGACATAGAAAATGCACGTGCCTGTGCCCAGATGGACAATGCCAGACCACCGAACATCAAAATGTAGTACAGTGGCGACATACCTGTTTTTGTGAACATCATGCCCAGCAATGGCGTTACCATCGTAATAAAGGATGCCAGTGCCGTTACACCAATCGCACCAAACATCAATGCGAATACGCGTTTCAGATATAATCCGATACCATTGTCGCGTGCAGACGCGGGTGATACCTGATTCAATGATTTCTTTGCAACCATAACTTTCTCCTTGTTATTCACCGAATATATAATACAATGCCCCCATAATTTCAAGGGATTTAAGATGGCAATAATAGTCAACCCGATTTCACCAGTTGCCTTTTCCGTGTTCGGCGTGGACATTCGTTGGTATGCGTTGGCATATATCGCCGGATTCATTGCGGGGTATTATTTGTTTCGTTATTTGATGCGTCGCCCCGACAGCCAAATCAGTTTGAACAAGAAACAGTTAGACGACCTGTTGACTGCGGTAATTTTTGGTGTGATTTTAGGTGGCCGCATTGGGTACGTATTGTTTTATAACCTGCCCTTCTTTCTGGCAAACCCACTGGAAATTTTAATGGTGTGGCATGGCGGGATGAGTTTTCATGGCGGGCTGATTGGTGTAATCGTGGCGACATTTTTCTATGCACACAAATTGCATCGCACCCCCAGCAGCGGTATCACAGGTGGCACGACAAATATCGCGCTGCGCATATTGGATTTGCTAGCTGTGGTGACACCAATCGGATTCTTTTTTGGCCGCATTGCAAACTTTATAAATATGGAGGTTATGGGTCGTCCAACAGATGCACCGTGGGGCATTGTGTTTAATGGCTATACACAAATCCCATCGCACCCCAGTCCCTTGTACGAGGCCACCGCCGAAGGCATCGTCTTGTTCGCATTTATGTATTGCATGTATCGTTTCACAGGACTGCGTCGGCACGCGGGCGCGATTGGCGGGGTGCTGGGTATGGCATATGCCACCGCGCGCATATTCTGTGAACAGTTCCGCATGCCGGACGCACAAATTGGATTTTTAACAAGTTGGGGGCTGACCATGGGCCAGTTGCTGTCGGCGATAATGTTTATTGCGGGTGCGATGATTTTTACATGTGCAGTGCGTCGCCCATAATCGCTAGTTGTGCGTTGTCGCGTTCTTTGCCTTGAATTTATTCATTTGATGTGCCAAAATGCACACAGAATCAATTTTTTATATGCCAAGGGGAATTGATATGACGCAAGTTGCCATTTTGTATATCGCATTGGGGCGCTATACGGTGTTTTGGAATGATTTTTACAAATCGTGCGAAAAATATCTGACGCCGTGTGACAAACATTACTTTATCTGGACGGACAGCCCGACACCCGCGATGCGCGGAAAAAATATCACTATTATTCCCACGCAAAAACGCGGGTGGCCATATGACAGCCTGATGCGTTTTGAAATGTTTTTAGGCGTGGCGGATAAATTACAGCAATTTGATTATGTCTATTTCTTTAATGCGAATTTCCAATTCTATAACCCGGTTGATTTGGCAGAAATTACACCGCGCGAATGGCATAATGGGTTGGTTGCAGGGTTGCATCCCGGAATGTCTGGCGACATAGACCAGGTGCCCGACCATTACCCGTACGAACGGCGGCCCGAATCCACCGCGTGCGTGCCGTATGGTCACGGTCGCCACTATGTGTGCGGGGCGTTTAATGGTGGCACGGCGGACGCATTTTTGAAAATGTGCCGGGTGTTGGCAAAAAATATTCAAACTGATTTGAAACGTAATATCGTGGCACGCGTTGACGATGAATCACACTTGAATGCGTATATGGTCAAACATCCGAATTTCTTGTTGTGCGGGCGCGCGTACGGTTTCCCCGAAGGTGAATTAAAACATATCCCATTGCGTCAACGCATAATGGTGAAAATAATCAGTCGCGCAAAAGATAGCCCGAAATACGGCGGAACACAGTGGCTGCGTGGCAATACGGATAAAAAGATGTCAACCAGTGTGTTTGCGGCGGGAATTCGTAAATTGCTGCGCGTGGTGGCGTGCGCGGTGCCGTCGGCAAAATGGCGTCGTAAAATTCGCGAATTATATTAACGTGCGAGAGAAAACATTTGCCAACTCGGCCACATTAAATTATGCTGCCACCGCGCGCATGTTCTGTGAACAGTTCCGCATGCCGGACGCACAAATTGGATTTTTAACAAGTTGGGGGCTGATCATGGGCCAGTTGCTGTCGGCGATAGTGTTTATTGCGGGCGCAGCACTGTTTGCCTGTGCAATGCGGGGGGAATACAAAACCAAAGGACAAATCAAATGATTCTGGATTATAAATTGCCTGATGTCTTGGTTGCGAACCTGACCGACACTGGCGCGTGTGATAAATGTTGCTTTAACGGGTTCTTTCCAGCGTGTTTCAAATTGCAATGCGAGGCCCCCAATGGCAAGGTTGTGCATTGGACACTGACACACGATTGCAACCCATTTTATATGCCCGAACTGTGGCACGAATACGCACGCACGTTTCCAAATTATACAAAAATGTGCGCGGAAAAAATCGCACAGGCGCAAAAAACAAAATAAGTTTCAGATTTTACGGTTGCAAAGTATAAAAAAAATATATACAATGCGACCACACCGAACAAAAGTGCCGGCAAACGCCAGAAACAGTTTCGGATGGGTGGCAGAGCGGTCGAATGCGACGGTCTTGAAAACCGCTGAAGGGGCAACTCTTCCGGGGGTTCGAATCCCTCCCCATCCGCCAGTAATAAAAATGTCCCGCTGGGGACATTTTTTATTGATTTTATCGCTGGGTTCTTGCAGAATTTTTATATAAATCTTTCACATGAATTTTACTGTATGGAATGCAATATGAGTAGAGATTTATACGATTTGCCCGTGGTGCGTTTGGGTAACGACAGAAATCCACGCCTTGTCATATTGTTATGGAATCCGGGTGGTAATCCGCAGTGGTCAAAACGATTGCCGGAATACGCAATGCGGGCAGACGGGTGTTATGCCCCAACCGGCATGCCTTTGGACGGCTTGCAGGAATACAACGGTTGGTGGGACGATTTCTTTAATGTGTTTAAGCAGGTAAATTTAAAATCATCTGATGTCTTAGTGTTAGAATATTACCCATATCATACACGCGATGTCTCTTTGATACCAAATTACAATCAATGGACAGATTATGCCAAGAATGCATTATCAGAAAACAAAAAATTATTAAGTAAATTTATGTATAAAAACATCCCTGTGTTTGGATATTACTATTCGCATTGGCTACGTGAAGTTCCAGAATTAAAAGAATATAAATTATTTTATAAAAGTCGCGCTAGGTTTAAGACCCACAAAATTAAAGAACTACATCAATTTCTACAAGAGGTGTTATAAATGAAAAAACTTGTGATATGTTTAATGTTATGCGGTTGCAATTTTGTTCCTGAACTTATAAGAAATCCCGCATGTGAAGAAACAAGAGATGTTAATTATACTGTATTCCAAGTAAGCAAACCCTATACATTGGTTGAAAGCGGTAATTTATATGCCATTGAAACAAAATCGTTAGAACAAAACATAGGCGAATTATATGACGACAAACGGTTTAGCACACGTGGTGCTTCTAGTATTAATTACAGCACAGAGCAGAAAAGAAATATGACATGTGCTATATCAGATGGTACATATACTTACACAACAGCACTGGGGACAGAAAAGACGGTAAAAAAATTAAAGTTTATTCCTATGTGGATTTCTAATCCAGAATATGACAAAATACAGGAAGAAAAAGCTAAAAAGGTAGAATAAACAGGGGTCAATATGACAGACATTGTTTGTACCATAAAGAAAGCATTTAATAATTTAATAGGCACCAGATTCTTTGTGTCCGAAGCGGATTTTCAACATAGCCTTGCAATGGAACTGGAAAAAGCCTTCATTAATAATCCGAATATTAGAATATTATTAGAATTTCCAATTAAATGCGAAAATCGTAAAGTACATGTTGATATTATGGTGTGTGACGGATGCAATTTATACCCGATAGAGCTAAAATATAAAACATGCTCAATATCGTTGGATAAACCTTATGAAAACACAAATATAAAAATTAAAGATTTGTTAAAAACGCATGGAGCACAAGATTTAGGCGGATACGATTTCTGGAAAGATATTCATAGAATAGAAACACTGATAAAAGAAAGAAGTGCAATTTCTGGGGTTTGTATATTTTTAACAAACGATCCTTATTATAAGGAAGGAAAATATAAAAATGGTACCCAGGCATCAAATTTCAGGATAGGAACAGGATATATGCGTAAAGGTAAAAAAATCTGGCACCGAGATAATAAAAATATAACACCTTCTTATATAATCAAACATCCAGAATTCAATATTTATAATGATTATGATTTTCAGTGGAATGAAGATTTTTATCAAATTAAACCAGAAATAAAAAATGGGCAATTTATGTCACTATTTGTGGAGATACCATCAAAAAAATAAGGATTAGAATATGCTTTGGGGTGCGATAATTGGTGATATTGTCGGGTCTATTTATGAATTTGATAATATCAGAACCAAGGACTTTCCATTATTTTCACCGTGTGGATTTATCACAGATGACACTTGCATGACCATCGCGGTGGCGGATGCGCTGTTAAAATGGAGGCGTGATGGTGGTGACCTGTCGGTCTTGGCGCGCCGGTCTATGCGTGCGATTGGTCAGCAATTTCCAGATAAAAGCTATGGATTCAGGTTTGCACGTTGGCTGGATGGCTATGACAACGAACCGTACGATAGTTGGGGCAACGGTGCCGCAATGCGCGTGTCGGCGGCTGGTTGGATTGGCCGTAGTTTATCAGAGGTAAAACGCCTGTCATACATGGTAACATCGGTCAGTCATGACCACATCGAGGCCATCAAAGGGGCCGAGGCAACCGCCGTTGCTGTATTTCTGGCGCGCACCGGCCGTGACAAAGCCGAGATAGGTCGGCACATAATCAACAACTACTATGGGACGTGCTTACCTGTTTCGGAATTGCAAAAAAGTTATCGTTGGGATGCCTCGTGCCAAGGCACAGTCCCGCAAGCATTGCAGTGCTTTATAGAATCCACGGATTTTGAAGACGCAATACGCAATGCAATTTCAATCGGTGGCGACAGTGACACGATTGCCGCCATTACAGGTGCTGTTGCCGGTGCGTACTATGGCGTGCCAGCCAACATACAGGCGACCGCCAGAAAATATGTACCAGACACATTACTTGAAATAGTAGACCAATTTGAATCCACCGCCATATAAACACAATAAAACATTATAATTCGACCGCATAATTCAGTCCAAAGTTGAACGTCACACAATATTCTATTACATGTTATTTTTTATAAACTCAACTTATGATAGAACTTCACGTTGTGCCCGATGGTTTCTGTTGTATTAAGACGATAAAAACACCCGCAGGCGGGTGTTTTGTTTTATCGGTTGGCCATTGTTGGAATTATGATTTGGTCGTTGTAATAGCCCAAGAATCGCTTTCCAGTGGCACAATATATTTTCTGCAACGAATCCTTGTATTCGCGTACGGCCGTGACCCAACGGTTTTCAACATCGGATTGGGCCCCTTGATATCCGGCGTATGCACCCAACGCACCACCAGCACCCGCACCAATCAATGTACCTTTTAATCTGGCTTTGTTGCCAAAATCAATAATACCGCCGTCAGACGCATCAACCATCATTGGGTAAAAGTCGTTGATGCTGTATTCGCCATCTAACGCATATCCAGCACCACTGGACGTGCGGCCCAAGATTGTATGCCCTGATAAATCTGTTTTCAATTTGGCCCAATCAGAACGCTTGTAACCAAACGCCTTGTCGTTGACGTCGGCAATCATCGCAGGCATCTGTATGCCTGTGGCAACGGTGGCATTGGAAATCCGAGCATAAATTGCGCCGTTGTCAGGACTTGTGCCGTTTTTCATTTCATTTGTTTCAGTCAGGTAAAAACGTTTTGTTGAATCTGCTGTGATTTTTTCAAAACCTTCCTTGGCCGCGGCATCAATATCTTTGTTCGGATACGCCGCCAGTTCAATATTCAGCAATGTTTCTTGCTTGCAACCTGTATTGTCTGATTCACACACCAATGTTGTTTCATCGCCAGTGTTATAATAGGCGTTTTTGCCAGACAGTGCCGTACTTTTTCTGATGACACCCCACAGACATTTGGAATTTTTGCTCTGTGGTTCTGTGACTTTTTTGTCCGCGTTTGCGTCGCTGTTCGCAGCGGTTGTTTTTTCTGTGGATGCGGGCACGTCAGGTATTTTGCAATCCTCGATACGCAGGACAGATTCCCCACTGGCGGCAATGTTGCCAATCATACTGCCCGCGGCGGCGTTGACACCAGTTGACAGAATTGTGTCACCTGCAACCTTGCCAGAATAGGCATTGCCCGCCATCAGTGCTGCGCCGCTGAGTGCGCCGATAATCGTACCAGTGGTTTTATGTTTGCCACCGCCCAATATGCTGTCGCTGCCGATTTCGTTTTTGCCGGCGGCATTACCCGCCAGACCACCAATTACCGTACCCGCGGCGATACGCAGGCCGGCATTTTGTTTCTGTTCTGCATTCAATACCTGAACCACGTCCGCACGGGTTGGTTCGTGGTCCGCGGGGAATGTAACCCGTGCCGCGTCGGCGGTGTATGAAAATTCCGGAAAATCAGATATATTGCATTTTACCGCATCGCCCGCCGCTAAATTTGCGCGCGCCAAAACAACATCAGAGCCATCCAAGCCCATTTGATAGCCGCGTAATTCAACGACCGCAACGCATGTTGATGCGCCACCCGCACCATTTCCAACCGTCGGCGAATCCCATGCAAATTCGCCATTTGGATATACCATTGCGCAAGAATCCAGTGTTGCAATACTGACGCGTGAATCCGTTTCACCACGCGATAACTTTTGTGCCAATTCACGATTTGCCACCCGCACCGGCAGGGTTGTTTCTGTATCTGCCGATTGTGTTGTGGCAACTGGTGCGGCTGCGGCCGCTGCGGCCGCCGCAATCTGTTCCCGTTGGGCATTTACCTGTTGATATCCGGCCGCGTAATTGCGTGACGCATTGCCGACACGAACAGCGGCGTCTGCCGACGCGGAGCATAGAGCATAGAGCATAGATAATAGATAATAGTTAAACTTCATTCTCTCTCCCCTCTACTCTGGCATTATAAAAAACTAAAATTGCAGGCGCGCGCGGACACCTAAATCAACCATGCCCAGGCGACCACTTTCGTACCAGTTGGTATAATGGAACACCGCATCATATGGGGCCTGATATTCGCCACCCGCGCCGTCACCCAACCATTCTGTTTGGGAAACAACGATACTGCCCGACGTTTTAACCTTGCCCAAATTCGCATAGCGCACAAAGAAGTCCAATTTAATACCGCCGTCCAATTCGGTGGTCAAACCACCCTCGACAGAAAATACCAACTGTTCTGTTGTGCCGCCGTTATGGTATGCATAGATATCTGAAATACCCGTCAAGTCACCCGCACCCGCCGCCGATGGGTCCATCACATCATAGAATGTGCCATCATACACGACATAGTCGGCGATTGTATTCAACGAAATACCAACACCGGCCCCGATATACGGACGCAACGCGCCCCCCGCCAGATAGCCAGTATAAGAATCAATATTATAATACACATTCAACATTGTCGTGTTTGCGGTGATTGCGCCACCACTGACCTTGCCCGTGATATAGCCACCGTTACCGTCGGCAGATTCAACCGTGTCTGAATAGCTGAGCCCTGAATAGCGCAAGAACGAAAAATCAATACGCACATCATTGTTGATTGCTGCACCAACCGATACCTGTAATGGAATCACGGTATCAGACGCAAAGTTTGCATCCTTGAATGCACCGGGGACGACGTATGATTTTTCCTCGCTGGCGTAATCTGCGGACATACTGCCCGTGATTGATGCAGAATACCCCGCCGAAACACCGATGTATAAACCACTGTCCGCCAAACGATCATAGTCCGCTGGCTGGTAATATTTACGTCCCGCATTTGTTGCCGCCGACCCAACGCGTGGCAAAGCCCCCGTCACACGCGTATTTGCCGGCAAACTGGTACTGGTTGTAACCGATGTTTGATTTGGCAATGCGATAACCTGGCCCTGCGCGGTGGTTGCCTGATATGTTGTTGGGTACGCCGCCTGATATACAGGATACGCGGCCCGTGCGTCAAATGATACGCCCGTAAAAACACCCGTTAACACGGCAAAAACAGCATACTTTTTCATGTAAAATCCATTTCCTTTGCGTACATTATATCACAAAAATCCCCATCATAAAAGTATTTAGTACAAAACAAAAATCCCGCATTACGCGGGATTTAGTCCAATATTTGTTATTTTTTATGTTTAGAACGTAAAGTTCAAACGAACGCCCATTTCGGCTTTGACATCTGTCCCGTTTTGGGATTTACGATGCGAGTCGTCAAATGTATATTCGCCATAGACCGTTACTTGGGTATTATCGGTCAATTGATTAGAAACCGATGCACCAATAACGTATTCGTCCCAACCGTCTTCCATATCAGCCAACTGTTTTTCCAGTGCAGCTGCCAACGCCTTGGTTTGTGCATTCGGCATTTCAGTTGTAATTTTATCAACACCATGGTCAGAATGACGGTTGAATTTGAACCAGCCGCCCATGCTCCAACGGTTTGAAAATTCATAGAACCCTTGGACACCGGCACTCAAATCAGTATTTCCTTTTAATTTTGCAGAAATCTGGGTTGGAGCACCCAACATCGCCAGCTGTGTCGCTGTCGTCATTGGTGGTAGAGGCGCTCCATTAGAATACTTTATGTCTCCAATAACGCGTATCATGTTGTTATCGTCTGCGAATGTTTGCAAGATTTCAACAAATACTTGTGCGGTAAATTTGTCCCATACGTGACCAAATTTTGTTCCCGCGTGGAAACCCCACATACCGTCGGAATAGTTATCGTAATCAAACACGCCGTATACGTTGCCTGTGGGCAAATTGCCCTTTACATTGTATGTTCCGCGCATTTCACCGACACCACCCAAATGGATATCGCCGTACACGTCCCACACAAAACCCTTGTACAGGTTCAAGATACGATATGTTGTACCCAAACGACCGCCGGACAGACCGGTACGACCAATGTCGTTATCGTGGGTGTATTGCAACATAAAGTGTGCCGCCCAACGATCTGTAATACCATAGCCCATTTCTTCTTGGACGCGGACGATTGGAAATTCAAATCCACCGTCATGATTTTTTTCGCGGTGTGCCCATGAATTATCGGCAACCTTTAACATAATACCGTTAGATAATTTGGAATAGAACATATTCTGTTCTGGCAAATATAACGGATTTTCCATGTTATGAACCGTAGAATACGGCCCAGGGATGTTTGCAGCCATCGCAGGCGCAGTCAGCGCAGCCACTGCTGTCGCCAACGTAATTGTTTTTTTCATCAAATACTCCTTCGTTGTGATGAAATTCTGCGGCCCCCATTATTGGCAAGACCGGAGGTCATATCCACACCGCCCATTATTGGCAACAGTGCGTTTTTGCGACACGACCATTTGTCAGGGTATACCCTTTTTGGGAATAAAGTCAAAGAAATCTTTTTCTTGCAAAATTTATTTATGCTGGTATGCGACAACGCACGGCGCAAATTTTTCCCAGTTTTCTGCTGAAATCCACGCGCGCGGTATTGTAATACTGTTATGCTGGCCCGCCGACATTTTTGGCAACACGTCGCCATTTTTTGCATTTATGATTTGATTCAGGTGCACCGTTGCACCACCGATTACCCCCGGCAACACGAATGTAATGTCGGTATTGGCGCGCAATTCATTGCGTAATTCCAGTGTAATTTTGTCCGTGTCTACCGCAGTTACCACCCCCGCCGCATGCCAATCAGATGTTGAACGCGTTGTTTCGTAATCGTGCGCGTCTGCCCCCAAATTTCCGTCAAAAAACGCCGTGGTGTATCCGCGCGTTTCCAACTTGTTCAGCAAATCCATAAATGGCGCAGGGTCAAAATTATCAGGCCCCGCCGCATACGCGTCCAGCGCACAACGATATGCATTCGTCACCATGGCGACATAGTATTCACTGCGATTGCGCCCCTCTATCTTTAATGAATCTGGGCGGGCGGCGATAATTTCCGCCAGACGTGGCATCAAACACAAATCGCGCGAGTTCATAATGTATGCGCCACGTGAATCCTCGTCAATTGGCATTTCAACGCCAGATTGGGTTTCGCGTAAAATAACATCGTATTTCCATCGGCACAGTTGCGCGCACGCCCCGCGGTTTGATGGACGCCCCGTGATAAAGTTTGACAACAGGCAACGACCCGAATAACTCATACACATTGCGCCATGAACAAATATTTCCAGACCAACATCGGGGCACGCAGCGCGGATTTCACAAAATTCGTTAAATGGGACTTCGCGCGCCAAAACGCACAATTTTGCGCCCGCTTTTTGCCAGAACTTTACCGATGCCGATGAACAAATATTCGCCTGTGTCGACACATGAATTGGAATATCAGGATGATGTTCGCGCACCCACATCATAACCCCAGGGTCGGCGACAATCAACGCATCAGGGCGCAAGTAATCTATAACTTCGCTGACGCGGGGCATATTCGCATATTCGCGTTCGTGCGCAAACAGATTAAAAGCCAAATAAACCCGTTTGCCCGCGGCATGGGCCAGATCTATGCCCTGCTTTACCTCGTCAACTGTAATTTTTGCACGCGCACGCATTGAAAACCCCGGCAGACCAGCATAAATTGCGTCTGCGCCATACAAAATTGCGGTTTTGAATGCGTCCAGCGTGCCCGCCGGTGCAAGTAATTCTGGTAATTTAATCATAATCCGTGCCCTTTGCTGTATATTTTTTACGGTTATTGCATAAAATCAAGCGATTTATGATTTTTACACTTGAAATTATTTTTTTAACCATGTATAGTAAAGCCCGTTGCCAGTTTAGCTCAGCTGGTAGAGCATCTGATTTGTAATCAGAGGGTCGTTGGTTCAAGTCCGACAACTGGCACCAGAATTACCGCGGTCACCCGCGGTTTTTTGTTTGGTTATTTAACGTTGGTGTTGGACCACTTTGTGTATCAGGTCTTTATAAAATTCTGTTTCGTGTTTTAATGAATCTGCAACTGTTTTAAAATATTCTGTGCGGCCGGCGTAATCGAACAGGTTCAAAACCGTGTGCTGCAAATCGTACACCTTTTCCACCAGTTCATACAGAGATACGTTTTCAGGGGATTTGCGTGGAACAATATTTATTTTTTCGTTCGCGCCCAGATATTTTACCGTATTATCACCGCGCTGGTAAAATATGCCACCAACGCCGTTCCCCGCGTCCAATGAATGCGACAAGACATATGGCACATTGTAATATTCTGTGCGCGTTGTTGGCTCAAAGCATTTGAACATTGGTTGATAAATCAATGTGCGATATGGCGATGCCTGTAACGATGCAACCACGGGGTGTTTTGTTTTGTTGCGTCCGGGGGTAATATCACAGGTTGCTTTGGGCCCCTTGCTGATTTTTGATATCTGCGGGAAACCCAAACTGTTTGATACCAAACCCATTTCTGATGCATTTGTGAACAAGTAATCCCCAATACACAGTTGAAACGCACTTGGGCATGTTAAAAATGTTTCTGTATTTGTACCCGCAAATCCGATTCTGGCCTCTGGCTGGTGCAGGCGTTCAACAATCAACATACGATCTTTTGTGCCAATTCGGTCAGCAATATGAAACTGGGGTTCAATGTCGCGCTTTTCGTCCACCAACATCAGTTGTCCCAACCACATCCCAACGCGAATCTTGTCAAACCAATCCAGTAACGTGTTGATTTCGGTGGCAGTGATGGCATTGCCCGCCAGTACTTTGTCTAGTATGGTTTTGGTGGCGGCCTCTAAATCTCCAAATTTGGTATTGCACGCGGTACATGCCGGAAACGTCAGTTTACCAAAAGTAATCTGCTTTTCAGTCAACACGCCAAAATTACAGACGTGATCATAACTGCCCACCAGTTTGCTGATCCACTGGGGAATAACGTGTTCTTTGTTTTTGTTTTCTGGTTTTTTACCACAAAAAATACACTGCTGTGCCAATTTATTGTCCTCTTTGTTAGACATATTATATATTGACAAATAAATTTTTCCACAACAAATTGCCCCCACATGGGGGGCGTATCAGACACCAAGCACATAATTATTATCGGTCGTGACGCGGGCGGTAATTACGGTGTGATACGGCGTGGTCATCATCGTCATATTCGTCATCATCATATTCCGTATCATCCAAGTCGGACGCGTTGGCATAATAATTTGGGTTGTTTATTTCGTCCAACCAACGGCGAATATTTCCATGCCGGCGCGCATAGCGTTTAACACCCACCATCAACGCCGCCGCAATCATTTTTTCCATGTCTGATTGACTGATGTGGTCTGCAACATGGTCACGAATATTTTCGGTGATTGCGCGCACCGCACCACGTGCACTACGCAACACAGAATGTCGGCGGCGGCGCACCACCACAATTTCACGAATCCACATTGCAATTAAAAACGCACTCATTGGCACAGCCGCACAAACAATAAAATATTTATACACCGCGTCTGAACAAAACGGCAGGCCAAACAATGTCGCGCACGTATTGGGCAAATGCAGCAATATCACCGCGATAATTTCATACAAGAAAAATACAGTTATGCAAATTTTGAATCTGAAAAACATTCTGCGCCCCCATTGGTTTATGTACCACTATTTTTGCATATGTGGCGCATCATGTCATCGGGAACGATTTCATAAAAAAACACCGCACGAACGTGCGGTGAATAATTTCTGATATGCGCCCTCTTCTGCATCAATATCAGGGTTGACGGCATCGCGTGCCTCTGCGGCACGGGCGGCAGTTTCAATCTGTAATAATTGATTTTCCAGTGCGGTGCGTTCCGACGATTTGTACCCTGTTTCAGGGGCCGCACCATCTGCTGATTTTGTGGTGTCATTTGCTTTCTTGGCAGAATCTAACACCGCCGGATTTATCAAATTATTATAGATTTCAATCGATTCCCGCGAACCCGCCATATCGCGCGCCAGCAACTTGTTTTCAGTTCCTGGGACGAACCATTCGTCCAACTTTACCGCCGTCAACTGCATAACCGGACGCGTGCGCGCATCGGCAATCCACTGGGGCATTTGCGGTGCATCAGAATAATACCACAGCATAATCCAATACACGACGCCCATAACGAATATACCGCGCACAATACCAAATATTACGCCCAATGTATGGTCGGTAACCTTTATCATACTGGCCTGAATTTTGTCGCGCAATTTCTGGTTAAAGAAACCAACCAACAACAAAATCGCAAAGAACACAATAAAGTATGACGCAACCAATGTCCCAACCGTTGAATCCGTCAGGTCAAACCAACGTTGCAACAATGAATCCAACAATGGGGATGCAAATCGCGCAGACACCGCCGCCGCAACCCATGACAGGGTTGCGATTGTTTCGAAAACCCCACCACGAATTGTTGCCCAAACAGTGGATGCCAATAAAACACCTATATAGACGTAATCCAGTACTGTTAAATCAAACATTTGATGTCCCCAGCGGTTCTGTTACTTGCGGCGTGATTATTTCTTCTTGCGAATCAGAACAAATCCCAATGCCGCAACCAGTACAATCAACAAACCATAAAAGTATGCTGTTGTGCCGTGCTTTACATCATTTTTTTTTTGCGCGGTTTCATCAGACGCCGCAGTCGCACTGTATTCAGAAATCGCATTTGCACGATCAGCATGTGCGGCCTTGAACCCTTCGGCGTCTTGTTCATATGCCTTGCGGTTTTCAGCGGCGGTTGCCTTGTCAGCATCGCTCATATCTGCTTCGACAGCGTTACGCAAATCCTGTTGCATGAAATCTGCATATCCTTGGAAGCATTTGTCGCCGATAACGATTACAGGTACGCCACCAGAATCATATTCACATTTTGCCAATGCATCTTGGAATTTTTCAACATTTTCAGGAACCATAACGTTGATTTCACTGACCGACAGTGTTGGATATTCATAGACCAACTGGCCCTCGATAAAATCACGGGCGTGATGACAGTGTGGACATGTTGGCGAATGATAAATAGCAATATCCGCAGCAGACGCCGCACCAAACACAGCCATACCCAATACAGCCGACAAAATAGATAATTTTTTCATTTTTTTCTCCTTTTCCTGCCGTGATTATAGAAAGACCGCGCAGGTGGCGCAAGACATTTTTTTCAAAATATCTGCATTACAACTGGCTGTGATTCATTAGACGCACATCGTCAAATTCTGCGTATCGTCCGAACATCGCGCGGGCAAATGGGCACAAGGGTATAATCTTGCGATGTTGTTGTCGCGCCAGATTGCATACCTGACGCACCAGATTTCGACCAACCTGTGCATTGCGATATTCGGGTACAACCGCGGTATGGTCGATAACAAATTTATCCATGCCAACGCGAAAGAATGTAATTTCACCGATATGCCGTCCTGACACGTCGGCACTGAACCCCAGACCATTTGAATACAGCGTATATGTAATTTTATCTGGCATGTAAAAATCCCCCATCTGTATGTAAATTATACCAATGGGGGTAATGATATTAAATATGATTGAATCCATAAAAAAACGGGGGCAATGCCCCCGAATTGTTTCCGCGGATTACTTTCCAATAGAATCGTAATTCTTGCGAATGATTTTTGCGCACTTGCGCAACGCCGCAGATTCCGATGCCGACATTTTCGGCATAATTGGGGCGGACGCGCCGTCGGCCCCGACCACGCGTGGCAAAGACATTGCAACCATATTTGCGCCCACGCCGTTTACACAACTGACGGTCAAGATACGATGTTCGTTGTTGATAATACAGCGCAACAAATCCGCCGCCGCCGCACCAATGCCGTCCCATGTTGCACCGCGGCCCTGAATGATTTCATACGCAGCATTACGCACGCGATGTTCAATTGTTGCACGCGTTGTTGCCGGCAATGGCGTTTTCATCTGGCGACAGAAATCGTCCAGCGCAACCGCACCAATGGTGGCAGATGTCCAATTTACCACACTGGAATCGCCATGTTCGCCCAACACGTACGCATTGATGGACTGGGTCGATACCGACAGTTGCCGCGACAAAATCGTGCGCAGGCGCGCCGAATCCAGCATAGTGCCCGTGCCAATCACGCGGGACGCCGGCAAGTGCGACAATTTCTGGGCCAACATAACCATCACGTCCAATGGGTTTGTCACAACGATAATGCGAACGTGCTTTGGGTCAACATTTGCCATAACACGCGGCACAATGTCAGAAATTACCGCAACGTTTTTGTTCAATAAATCTGTGCGCGTTTCCCCAGGTTTCTGGTTTGCGCCCGCAGAAATAATCACTATGTCAGACCCACGAATGCCGCGATAGTTGCTGACCGCGGAAATTTTAACGTCAAAGCCAAAACTGGCGGCGTGTCCCAAATCTTCGGCGGCGGCGCGTGCGCGAATTGCGTCACGATCAAACAAAACTATTTCATGTACGAACCCAGTATTTTTAACCGCAGTGGCAACGGCCGAACCAACTGTACCAATACCAATAATTGCAATTTTCATGTGATTCCTCTCTCTGTTTTTTTGTCGGTCTGATTATATCAAATTTTTACCCCACCGTCCATAATACCGCATAGGATTTATTATCAGATTGATTTTGTATGCGATTTGTGGTATAATATGCATACTTGCCGATGCAGACCGCGTCGGTCTTTTTTTTATTCAAACAACCGACCGACGAACAACCAACAAAGGAATAAAAATGTCCAGACAAATTCAGTTTCGTCGGGGAACCGCCGACGAACATAAAAACTTTACTGGGGCCGAGGGCGAGATAACCGTTGACCTGACAAACAAGACCCTGCGCGTGCACGACGGTGTGACCCCCGGTGGCATTATCCTTGCCCGCGCCGACGCCGAACCCACCAGCACCACAAAATTATGGATTAGCGAAGAATATACGCCAATCACCGCAACACGCACGATTGCCGTGCATAATTTGAATCTGAATCCATTGGAGGCACGTGGCGACGTGCTATTAAAGTGCGTCAGTGCCGATGCAGGCTATCAGCCTGGGGAATATTGTTCTAACTGGACGCCATCAGGTCAGAATGGGAATTTAGCTTTTCCTATTTGTCGGGGTGTAACAGTAACGCAAAACACAATTGAAACGATGACCGGTACTCAAACCATCGCAGCATTAAAAAAAGATGGCAGTAATGAATATGCCTTCTTAGTATTATCCAAATGGCGTTATATATTTCGTATTTTTTATTAAATACACTATCGGAGGGGAATTCCTTTCCTGTCCCCTCCGATGGATTACTCGTTAAAGAGTTTATATTTTTTGCGAAATATTTTTATTGGGAAAATAGATTTTAATATTTTAAATATTTTCCTTTTTTGCTGTTTTTCAGTAAAAGAATAATGTAGAAAAATATTTAATCGATTATTTGCAACATCATTTGATAACCTTGGAATACCGTATTTATTCGTCTCTTTGTTTAATATATCACGATATCCGTCATATAATTCTGAAACTGGATTATTGTACCAATAATATGAATTAACCGTAAATTCTATAAGAGAATTATAGTATTTACTGTGAACATGACAATTTTTGAACAGTTCATGCAAATCATTGACAAATTTAAGTATATCTTTCGTTATTGGTTTTGCTGTTGTTATATTCCCAGGACGATATACGCGATAATGATATAAAGGTTCGTCTAAAATGGCGATTTTATTAGCCATAATCATTCCCGTCATACAAGGTAAAACATCTTCGTATTTCACTGCTTCTGGATAGAGTATATGTTTTTTATGAAAATCTTTTTTGTATATACGAAGGCATGCACTCATAGGAAAATTAATAAATTGTGGCAGTTGTTCAAGTGTAAAACATATTTTCCCGCGTTGATTTGTAGTCAATAGTGGATATTGAAATATACCATCTTTTTCATGGTAATATATATTGCATAAAGTAACATCTGCGCCCGTTTTGATTGCGGTATTATATAATTTTTCAAACATTTCTTTTTCTATATAATCATCACTATCAATACATCCAAAATATTGTCCCGTAGCATGTTTAAATCCTGTGTTGCGTGCAGCCCCCAAACCAAGATTGCATGAGTGTTCTATATACTTTATCCGCGAGTCCATCTTCATGTATTTTTTGATAATTGCATATTCATTTGCAGGTGAACAATCATTGACAATAATAATTTCTATGTCTTTTAAAGTCTGATTAATTACACTAATCAGACATTGTTCTATGTATTGTTCCACATTATATACAGGAATGACTATTGAAACTTTTGGTATGGTCATATTGTTACTCCTTGTTACTTTTTATAAAATTGTTTGTAAAGGTACGTTCCCAATGAACGTTTTCTTTTACAATTTTTGCAGGGTTACCTGCTATTGTTACATTTGATTGTATAAATTGTCTGGTAACAATTGCACCCCAGCCAACGATACAGTTATCTGCAATAATAGTATTCTTGTTAATTTTTACATCTTTACCTATCCAAACATGATTGCCAATTTTTATATTGCGACCAATGTTTAGTATTTCGCCTGATGAATTTGTTATTGTGTGACCATCTGTGCCGTATATATCAATGCCACTTGATAACATACAGTCATTACCAATGGAAAAATTAAATCCATCTTCGCCAATCATAACGTACGCACCGCCACAGTACAGATCACGTCCAATATTAAACGTACAATTGTTTGTACGACGTTCAAGACCGGCACCAATATCAATGTCTATGACTGTGTCATATCCATTTTCTATGCGAATAACGTTGTTATCACCATATATATTTATATTGCCACGAAAATTGCATTCTGGTCTGTCAATTATTACCGTATTATTTTTGCCATAAATATTAATCTTTATGCGTGCCGTATCTGGGACAGATATTGTATTTAGCTGTCCCAGTTTCTTAATATGTTTTCGCCGACGCAAATTTGTTATAAATTTCATTTTCTTGTTTCCTGGTAAATAACTTTACGCATGTCGTTAATAAATTTTGGAATATTGTGAATTTGCTGGACATATTCACGTGCCGCCAGACCCAACTTTTTACGTTTTGGTTCATTTGACATTAATTCACGAACCGCATTCACATACAAATCAATTTTATCAAATCCATCACCCAATACGTCGCCCGTCCAAACACCAAATTTTGATGTTAAATCATCAGGGTTGCGGTTGCTGACCAATGCACAACCGTATGACATGGCCTCTAAGAACGATACGGGCAAGGCCTCGTGTATAGATGTATTCATCAATATTTTGGCGTCCTGCAAGAATTGCGTTTTGCGCGCACCATCAACATGGCCCGCAAAGTGCAAATTTGGAATATCTTGGTATTGTTTCCAGAAATTTGCAGTTTCTACCTTGTTTGTATTTATACGGCCCAAGACCCAGAATTCATATTCCGGCATGCGGCGCGCCGTTTCACAAAACAGCCAACCACGTTTAACATCTTCCAATCGCCCAAGGAAAATAACCATGTTTTTCTTTTTGTAATTTTTGACATCAAAATCCGCGTCAACCTCTATTGGATTTGGCATATATTGAATTGGCACATTTTTGTCCAGATTGTATAAATCAATGGCCTTTTGATTCAAAAAATGCCCCTGGGATACAAAACGCACACGACCATTTTTATACCACCCGTGCACCGTATCATAAATACGCTGGTTATAATAATTCGGTTCAGGCATCAATTTCATTGTGGCGATTTCGTCCCATTCGTATTTTGGCCGGGGGTCTTGAATCCACAAAATCAGTTTCTTGTTTTTATTTGTTTCATGACGCAAAACCCAATCGTCGGTCAATTCAATGGATAAATACACATCATAGTTTTTGCGACGCAAGAATAAACGCGACGCCCAATGCTTGCGTGGCAATCGATACAGATTGACGTTATCAACATGGTATTTACGCGATGTAAACCGATGGCCACGCCCGCCCAATAAAACATCCATTTTAATATCGTCACACGGTATATATTTCGCAATGTAATTTCGCGCCAACATTCCATAGCCACCAAATTGCGTGCCTGCCCCACCAAAAAATTCATCATCAGTTACGGAAGAGGACGGAATTTCT
>SAMEA3663010__coassemble_296_pt1 | contig 21735 bp, 22 predicted proteins | sample SAMEA3663010__metabat2_low_PE_026 | metagenome-assembled genome bin SAMEA3663010 (sample SAMEA3663010) | pig gut metagenome | biome: pig gut; feature: pig-associated habitat; material: faeces | place: France | collected 2012 | reverse complement strand
CGTCGCGAAAAAATGATATCTTTTCGTTTTGGGCGTACGCGGTTGGTGATTGGCACGCATGCGCTGTTTTCAGATGATGTGGAATACCGTGATTTGGGATTGGTCATTGTTGACGAACAACATCGCTTTGGCGTCACCCAGCGCGAGGCCCTGCGTGCCAAGGGCGAAAACCCAGATATGTTGGCGTTGTCGGCAACACCAATTCCGCGTACGCTGTCCATGACAATCTATGGCGATATGGATGTATCGGTTATAAATGAAAAGCCGGCTGGACGTCTGCCCATAATCACAACTAAATTGCCGACAGCACGAATTGCCGATTTGGTGACGCGTCTGAAAGCGCAAATTGCCACGGGGGCAAAAGTATTTTGGGTGTGCCCATTGGTCGCAGACAGTGACGATGGTGGGGCCGCGGCTGCAACCGCCCGATACGAATATTTGCGGGAATTTTTCCCAACGGCGGGTCTGGTTCATGGCCAGATGGATAAAAAGCAGCGTGATGCAACCATGGCGCGTTTTGCCGACAATGATTCTGATATGTCAATATTGGTCGCCACAACGGTCATAGAGGTTGGAATTGACGTCCCGCGTGCCACAATTATTGTTATTGAAAATGCCGAACAGTTTGGACTGGCGGCGTTGCACCAGTTGCGTGGCCGTGTCGGACGCGGCAATGCACAATCGTATTGTATTTTGCTGTATGGCAAAAACACCAGCGAGAACGGCATGCGCCGCCTGTCTGTGCTGTGCGAAACAGATGACGGTTTCGCAATCGCCGAACAAGATTTGATGATGCGTGGTACAGGGGAATTGATTGGTACACGCCAAAGCGGATGGATAAATTATCACTTTGCTGATTGGCGCGAACATCGTGATTTATTCCGATTGGCGTCGGCCGCGGCGCGCGATATGGACGAACCGACCCCATGGGCGCGTGATTTAATGTTTATATTTAACCGCAGGACACAGCAAGGTGCATAAGATATTTGTCTGTTTATTGTCAATATTTTTTGCGACAGGCGCGCATGCGGTGTCGCTGATAAACGATACAGAAATAGAACGCGTGGTGACTGAATTAGTGCGCCCCATTGCCACTGCGGCAGAAATCCCAGACAACCGCCTGCGCGTGCATATTGTGCGCGATGATGATTTCAACGCGTTTGTTATGGGGGGCGACGATGTGTATATTTATACCGGTTTGTTGACACAGATAAAATCCCCCAACGCATTACAGGCGGTAATCGCGCACGAACTGGGGCATACAATCGGTGGGCATATGGCGCAAATGTCGTCGCGTATGGCGGCAGAAATGCAACGCGCAATGTTGATTCAGGCACTGGGAATCGGCCTGATGGTGGCGGGTGGTAATCCGTCGCTGGGGGCGGGGGTGCTGGCGGGGTCCAGTGGTGTTGCCCAGCAATCTATGTTGGCATTTACCCGTGACGAAGAACGCATTGCCGACAATATGGGGTTGGATTTGATGGTGCGTGCAGGGCAAAATCCGAATGGATTTATTCAGGTCTTTGAACAAATGCGTGAAATCAGTGGTGCGGCGGAATCGCGTGTGAATCCGACACGTGTGAATCACCCGCTGACAACTGAACGATTGAAAAATGTCCGTGACCGAATTGCGAAATTGAATTACACCGCCCCCGCGGCGTCCGCCACGCGTGATGCAAAATTCCGTTTAATTCAGGCAAAATTGATTGGCTATTTGGATACCGCCACGCGCGTGCGCGAACTGTACCCATATTCAGATAAATCAGACGCGGCAATATACGCCCGCGCCATTGCATCGATGCAGGCGGGCAATCTGGATGCTGCCCGCGTTGGCACACAAACATTGATATCGCGCCACGCAGACAATCCGTATTTTTATGAATTATTGGGCGATATAGAATACCAATTTGGTCATTATGACGACAGTGTTACCGCATATTCGCACAGTTTGAAATTGGCGGGCAATGCCCCCCAGATTCAGACCGCGTTGGCGTTGGTTTTGACCGAACGTAATAAGTCGGGCGATGCCGCACAGGCCATTGAATTGTGCAAGCGTGCATTGCTGGTCGCACCCGCACCACTGACGTATTGGGTATTGGCGCGTGCATATGGCGATGATGACGGCCGTGGCGATTGGGCGCGCGCAGAATATTACAGTATGATTGGTAACACTAAAAATGCCAAGAAATATGCCAAATTTGCCCGACAAAAATTAAAATCAGATGCCCCCGAATACATTAAAGCGGGCGATATATTAAACAAATTAAAATAATAAATGTAATAAAAAACAAACGTCCCATTACGGGACGTTTGTTGCAAACCAGTAAATAAATTATCTGGTCTTGTGCTGTTGGGCGAACGAATAATCCATTTTCAAATGATTTGGATTATATGTGCCGTTCATGATTGCCAATGTGTCTTCGACAATGACCAATTCTTCGTTGGTGGCAACCATAAATACTTTGACACGGCTGTCTGGTGTGCTGATTTCGGCTTCGTCAACACCCTTGCGCGCCAATGCCTTGGCATTCTTTTCTGTATCCAGTTTGATGCCCAAATTTTCCAATCCGGTGCAGAAACGTTCACGCAGGTAATCGTCATTTTCGCCAACGCCCGCGGTGAATACCAATGCGTCTGTGTGACCCAATTCAGCCATATATGCGCCAATGTATTTTTTTACATTGTGCACCTCGGTATCAATGGCCAAGCGGCACTTGTCATTGCTGGTCTTGTTTTCTTCGACGTCACGACGATCGGCAAAACATTCTGTCAGCCCCATCAGACCAGAATCTTTGTTCAAATGTTTCTGCATCTGATCAGGGGTCAGCTTCAACGTGTTCATAACATACAGAACTGCGCCTGGGTCCAAATCGCCTGGGCGTGTACCCATGGTCAGACCGGCGGTCGGTGTCATACCCATTGATGTATCGACGGAAATACCGTTCTTGATTGCGGTGGCGGACGCCCCAGACCCAATATGCAAAGTAATCAGATTGCACTGGTCGGCGGGTTTGCCCAACATTGCAGCCGCGCGTTTTGATACATACAAATGCGATGTCCCATGAAATCCATAGCGACGCACACCCAATTCCGTGTACCATGCTGATGGTATAGCATAGCGGTATGAATAATCAGGCATTGTTTGATGGAATGCAGTATCAAACACGGCAACCTGTTTCGCATTTGGCAATAATTGTTTCGCGGTCACGATACCCATCAATGCAGGTGGGTTGTGCAATGGTGCCAATGGCGACAATTTGTCGATTGTTTTCATAACATCATCGGTAATTTCCACAGACGACGCGAATTTATCACCCCCCATAACGATGCGGTGACCAACACCCTTGATTTCGTTCAGGTCAATGGACGCTTCGCGCAGCATAAACAGGACGACATTCAACGCCTCGTCATGATTTTTCATAACAGTGTCTTTGCGTTGTTTTGTGCCGTCTGGATATTTTTGGGTTACAAAAGAATCCGGCAGGCCGATTTTTTCAACATTACCGCCAACGACGGCTTTCTTGGAATTCGCGTCAAAAACCTGATATTTTAACGACGAAGACCCACAGTTTAATGCAAGTATGTACATTTGTTTCCTCTTTTCTATGTGCGCCAGCATAGCAAAGTATTTTATTCGTTTCAACAGTAAACTCTGAACATTGCGCGCCAATTTTCAGGGGTAATTTTTGTCGTAATTCCCGTGTCATGATGCGAAACCCAGAACGCTTCGCCGCCAACCATTTGAACGCAATGCAGGCCGTCTGTGGACACATAGGTCATTGGCGCGGGATTCGTGCGCGCACCAATGCCAAATTATGCGACCGTGTCGCCCGCGCTGTACCCGCATTCGGGGGATTTGCAGCGCAATACGACATTTGCAAATATTGGCGTGTGCGTGGTATCAAAAATGTATTCTTGACCTGATGTGTTGGTAATCGTGATTTCTGGAGATGTCATCATTTCGGGCACGCGCGACGACATACGCGCAAACAATGCTGTCCAAAATTCGTCTGATACAGAACCGATATCGAAATCGCCACCACCGCCATCGCCCGCCCGCGCCAGTGCAAATCCGCCCAGTGTTTCGCCATCATGCACGCGCAGGGTTTTCGCGTCGGTATCCATTGTGATTTCGCCCACCATTCCTGTAAAGTTATCGTTTTGTGACGCGTTGCCACGCCGAATTTGTAAAACTCGTGCCATTATAAATTCCTTTTATGTTGGTTGATTTTTTGCAATAAAAAACACCGCCATTGGCGGTGTCGTTATACAGTACATTATACCACAGATTACTGAAAAAGGCAAGGGCGTTATGCCACACGCCCATACGCGGCCAGATATTGCTGGAACAGTGCGCTGCCGTTGAAATTTTTCTGTTTCTTTTTGGCACTGCCCAAACCCCACGAATACATGTTGCCTGTGTGGGTGTTGCGGCCGGTTTCCAAGAAATCCCAATACGCCATCAGTTCTTGGAATTTGTCATTGTGTTTATCGTCCCAGTTATCAATTTCGTCATTGCGGGCATCAATCTGGCGGTTCAGTTCATCAACGCGATCTTTTGCATTTTTGAATTTATGCACCGGATCGCCCAACTGGTCTGCCAACTGTTGTGCGGTATTGTATGACGCTTGTGCGGCATTAAAGTCCGCCTGATATGTCGGACGATTGGCCAATGCACTTTGAATATTTGGATTGGCTAATAACTGTTGCTGCTTTTGTTGCAACTGGGGCAGGGATTGCTGAATATCGCGTTCTTGTTGTTGTAGATCTGTAATTTGACGCTGAATGTCAACTGCCAATGCGTTTGCCGCCTGTGGTGGCATACCGTTATATGTGTTCGGGTTGTTCAGCGCATTTTGCAACTGTTGTAAATCCTGTTGAATCTGGAGTAATTCCTGATTCGCGCTGTTTATTTGCTGTGTCAAATCATCATAAGATTCCAATTTTTGGTTGGCGTCTTTTAACCGTCTGTCGGCATCATTCATTGCCGTCAGTTTCTGTGTTGCGTCATTTTTCGCGGTGTTATACGCCTGTTCGTGTTGGGCGTATGTCGCATCGGTTATACCCGTTTGTGTCATAACAGCTTGTTCGGCCTGAATCCGCTGTTGCGCCAGCGGGTTTTCTATGTTGCGTTCGGCAATTTTTCTGTTTTTCGCATCATCATTGGCTTGAACAAAATCGTCGTGCGCCTGTTTCATACGGCCGGTGGCCTGATTAAACTTGCTGCCATGCAGATTATATGCGTTGCCCACGATTGTGATGCCGTATCCAATACTCATAAACGCGGCCTTGATACTTTTGTCCATGGCGTTTGTTACAAACTGGACGCCCTGATTTTTATTCCATGATAATTTTCCATCGGAAAACACAGTCAGGTTTTCTTTGCCCAAGGCATCCATAATCTTGCTGGTGGTATAACCGTATTTGATGACAGACAAAACCTCCATCGCGGATTTTGCTTCGTCCATTTTTCCGTCACGAACGGCGGTCATAATCAATTCAGATACCAACGCGCGCATCTGACGCCCATTTTGCAACGCGCCGTTAAACGCCTTGGGCATGGTGGATTGTAATTCTTTTAATGTTTTTGCCATCCATTCAAAATGGTTTGTCGCGGTTGGCGATTTATATAGCAGGTTTGCCTGTATCGTATCGGTATTTTCGACCAATTTTCCCAACCCATCGGTTGGTTTCATTTTGACCTTTTTATCGTCCAGTGCCTTGACAATCGCCTTGGCTGAATCAGACATATACAACCGGTCGCCACGGAACTTAGTGTACTTGTCCATATAATCAGACCAAGTGTCACCAATATTCTTGGACAACTGTTGCCACGGGGTCAATTCATCGTCACGCTTTGGCGGAACATAGTCGTCAGATTGCTTGTTGCCGTAATCAACTTTCTCTGTTGCTTCGTCCAGCGGCTTGGAAATCTTGCCATTATCATATGTCTTGAATACACTATAAACCTTGGACTTTTTATTCAATGTATCCAACAAATCACGATGATTGCGCTTGAAATAATCCAGTTTCAGCGGGTCAATCTGGTCGTCGTCAAATCCCTTTTCAACCTTTTCAAAATCGGGCAGGTTTGTCCGTGCATTCGGCAGTGAATTTACAAAATCCGGTTGGCGCATATAGTACGCGACATACTGGGCAACGTCTTTGATTTTCTTTTGGAATTTTGGTGATGTGTTATATTTCTTGTCCCGAATACCACTCATCAGGTCGGAATAAGAAAAATCGCCGCCGGTCAACCCCCATTGTTTGAACGCAACCTCTAAAACCTGACGATTGCTTTCCAGAAATGTTTTGAAATTACCCTGAATCTCTTGCTCGGCATCATTACTGGCGACGCCGTTTGAAAACAGGCGCAGGTCACCAAAATATTCATTCAGAAAATCGTTTGCGTCTTTGTTGTCTTTGAATGACTTCTTGTCCGCATCCATTGCGCGAAATGCATCTTGGAATGCGCGAAATAACTTCTCCCATTCGCCATCACTCAGTTCCCATGCACCACCTGCCTCGGTCGGGTCGGGCATTGGATTGTTCGCGCCATTCGTCATCAGCTCTTTTTTCCAGTCCTTCATATGACCACGGAAATCATCGGCCTTCAGATAGACGTCGAACTGGGCACGAACCGCAGGCGGCATGCTGTTAAAACGCAACTGCTTGTAGTACTGTAATAAAAACTCATTCATCTTGACAGACATGGGCTCGCCCCTTTAATCACTTACACACGTAATTATAGTGCTTTTTTGCCAAAAAATCAATACACAGGGCGCAAAAATAGTGTATAATGCAAATGCGTTTATATGGGGAAATGTGGGAATGTCTGATAAATGTTCATTGAACAGATTTTTGGGTTGTATCTATGGATACACATTTTTTAATGCGTTATTGTTTTTAGAACCTGTGTACGCGGTGTTTATGCAGTCCCATGGGGTCAGTGATTTTGGTATTTCTGTGCTGTTGATGCTGTGGTCTGGCGGGGTATTGTTGACCCAGTTGCCAGTTGCGCATATTGCCCGCCGTTTTGGGGCAAAGAATATAATGTTGTTTGGGCTGGTGCTGAAAGCATTGGCTGTAATTATGTGGCTGTTGTGGCCATGTTTATCTATATTTGCGGTTGGAATGCTGATGTGGGGCGTCCAAGGGGCTATCTATAACGTCGTTTCCGAAGATGTTTTGTATGACGAAGTTTGTGCCCGCAGCGATACCTTGTCATATGAAAGCGTGCTCAGCCGGCGCAAGAATATCGATGCAATCGGTGCGGCATTGTCGTCCGCGGGGTCGCTGTTGATGTTCTTTGGGTACGAATGGGTGACGGCATTGTCAGTGTTGGCAATAGTTGGCGGTATGATATCTGTTATGCGCATGCATTTGGTTCAGGAATATCGTGGCATTAACGATAATGCGGGTGCAATTTCTAAATCGGTTAAAAGTGCGGTTCAGGTTATGTGTACATCGCCATCGGTTATCGTGATGTTGGTTATTACGGTTCTGGCGACCAATTTTTCATATCTGGACGACTATCTGTCGCTGATTGGTTTTGGCATTGGTATACCAGTCCAGTTTATCGGCGTTGTGCCGTTCTTTATCATGCTGTGTCAGGTCGTGGGACAATCCTATGCGCATAAATTTACGTGGGTACGCCCGATGTGGTTATATGTGATGATATTGGTTGTGGGTGTATTGTTCGGTATATTTGCTATGAATTATAGTTTATATGGTTTGATTGCGCTGGGGGTGGCGTATGCGATATGCGCATGTCTGAAAATATTGCTGTTTTCACGATTTCAAAATATGCTGCCAGCGCGCAACAGAATGGAAATCTTGTCGTTTTTCAGCATTGCGGACCAGACGTCTTATTTGTTTATGAGTTTGATTATCGGTTTGGGTGCAATGCTGGGCAGTTGGCGGTACAGTATCGCAATTATGTCTGGGCTGTTGATAATACTGGGTGTGTGTGCATTGTTGTTTGGACATCGTCGCGCATCCAGTTATTGCAATCGCTGCACGATTTGCGATGATGTGCCCAGCACAACAATTCGGCCATGTGGGTGCGAAATTATATGATGGCAATTCATTCCTGATGCTAGATTTGTCGCATACAAGTATGCTGGGGTGTATGAGTATACGTGTGCGTGATTTTATGTTGAAAAGTATCCCGTATTTGCTGTCAATTGCGGGCGGAATCTTGTTGTTTGTATTGACCCAAGATAATATTGCAGATAAAGATGTTTCCGATTTGGTGATAAATATCGCAGCGTCGTTGTTGTCGATACCGCTGGTGTTTTTGCTGTATGATTATTCTAATTCGCGGATTTCTAATAAACTCAGTGCCACGTTGATGACAAATATGACGGACAAAATCAACGTTCTGGTGTTGAATATAATTATGCTGTTGCGGCGTTCAATTGGGGTGCGTGGGCGCGCGACACTGGAATCTTTGAACCGCATGGACGGGTTAACGGCCAAGAGTATTGCGCAAAAAATCAAACTGACGCGGCCAACTATAAAAACGCTGCGGGCGTATCATGTTGAATTGGACAGTTTGCTGTACAGTGCGGTGCAATCAAACCTGTTATCGTTAAATCAGGTTCAGACATTGTCTGGGCTGGGGCGGGAATTGTTGCATCTGGTCAATGAAACGCGTTTCCGCAACAGTCGGATGGCGATTGCGCGTCATGTGGAAAACATAGTCACGCACACGACAGATTGGTTGGACGCAGATGCGGGGCGTGCCATAGATTTTGAACACTTGTTGGCCGCGGCGCAAACGCGAAAAACAAAAAATAAATAATTTTATTATTTTTCTTGATTTTTATTTCAGATTGTGTCAAAATTTGCCCCGAACCTTGAACGGAGAACGTAAGTTCCGTGTTCAGGTTCCGTTTTGGGGACATAGCTCAGTTGGTAGAGCAAATGACTTTTAATCATTGGGTCCAGGGTTCGAGTCCCTGTGTCCCCACCAAAAATTCAAACGCCGCTTGTCGGCGTTTTAATTTTTGTCGGACACGGGACGAAGAACCCGAAGAAGGGGTTCGACAATGAGTAAACGCGCACGTCAATTTGACGGGCGCGTTGTCACGAATGCCCCGCAGTCCCATGCAGCGCGTGGGCGAGGGAACCGCAATTATATTTTAGGTTATCGTTGTTTTTGTGCGCACAACTGGTTATTCAAATTATTGAATTTCATTGTGGTATATTGTTTCAGAATATCTGGATTTTCTTTCGCAACGCGCATTATTTCGTGTGGGTATGCGGCGATGCCGCTGCCGTTAATGCACGGCGTCAGGGTTCTGAAATTTTTCTCTTGGAAAACATCGTTATTAAAATACAGGTGCATTGAATCATACATCAGTCGCATACTGGTGTTGTCGCCCTGCATTTGCAGCATCATTGGTATAATTGGCATTCGGGCGATTTGTGGGCCGAATATGTGTGACATTGGCACCTTTTGCGATTTCCCCGCCACGGCATTGTTCACGCGACGCGTAAATTCTGCTGTGTCCATGGTTGGTTCAACCCCATATTGTTGGGCGTAAATCATAACTGTTTTTGGGTCATACAAATCGTCCAATACAGGCGCGCTGCGGTTCAGTTTTTGCAGCGTTTGGGTGTAATTCGCATATACCTGTTTGCCATTTGGTACATTGTCTGATAACAATACATAGTACTGAAACGTATTAAATAAATCGACATAGCACCACAGTTCATTACGCTGGGAAAACAAAATCATATTGTGAAATGGTGTTGGGGCGGGCGTGCCTTCTATGAATGCGTCAATCGGATTCAGTGGGCAAAACGGCACAACAGGGTAATTGTACTGTATACTGTTCACGGTATTACCCGTACGGTCAACCACCAGCCCAGATTCCAGATATTTGAAATCCACGTTTTGTGACATTGCATAGTTAAACGCAATCTTGGCCATGCCTGTTTGAAACGCGGTATTTTGCAGGTCAAAATTATACGACACAATCTGTGGTGCTGTTGGTAATTTTGATATGTCACAACGTAATTCGCGACTTAAATCAGGGCACGATACAACCTTGCCATTTTTGATATTTGCGGCATATTCCCGACCATTATATGAAACAGTGCCAGTGCATGGTGGCATTGATTTAGTATTGTTGGTCTTGGAAAAATTGTCTATGCGACTGATAATCGGGTTAAATGTCTTGGTAAACGGCGCATCAATGTATTTGCTGATATAATTGTTGCATTCGGGGCAACAAATATCCTCGGATTCCAGTAATCCACCCAGCGCGTTTTGTATAACGTGCTCGCTGCTGCGGGTGGTGATTTCTTTGTTGCAGTAAATACAATATTGTCTGTGTTCCATACCGAATATTGTAATACAAAGGTTAGTTTTGTCAAGATAGATAAAGGTTTTTACCTTGCTGTTTTTTGTGCTATAATTTGGTAAAAGGGAACGCATATGCCGGAGTTTATAAATTTAACGCCTGAAAATATCGCGGACGAACACCTGTGCTGTATTATTCGCAGCCGTACAAAACACCCAGGAATAGAGGCAAAGCGTGCCTGGTTGCGCGACCGGTTGGCGGCGGGGCATGTGTTTCGCAAACTGAACGCGCGCGGGACATGCTTTATTGAATACGCGCCGCTGGACGCGGCGTGGACACCGATTGTGGGTGATAATTATTACTATATTTATTGCCTGTGGGTGTTGCCACCGTTTCGTGGACACGGCTATGGTGCGGAATTGCTGAATTATTGCATCGATGATGCACGTCACGCTGGCGCGTCTGGGGTTTGTATGCTGGGTGCGGATCGGCAACGTGCATGGTTGTCCGACCAGAATTTTGCGCGCGCACACGGATTCAAAACGGTTGATAAAACGAACAATGGCTATGAATTGCTGGCGTTGTCATTTGATGGCACCACGCCGCATTTTCCCGATGCGGTAAAGAATCCGGCGGTGGACACAGATGAACTGGCCATATTCTATGATGACCAGTGCCCATATATGGCACAGACGATTGATATGGTGCGTGAATATTGCGCCGCACATAATGTGCCGGTGCACTTGCACCATGTGGAAACGCTGGATGCGGCAAAATCATTGCCGTGTGTGTTTAATAACTTTGCGGTATTTTACGGCGGTAAATTCCAGACCGTAAATCTGTTGACAGCGGATGCGTTGGCGCGCATACTGGGAAAATAATACCCAAGGGGGATGTAAGAAATGAGAAAACTGGCAATTTTGTGTTCTGTGGGCGTGTTGGCGTCATGTGGCGCGATTGGTGTCGGCAGTAATCATGAAACCAATATTTATAACAATTCTGATGAAATGATAACGGTGTCCGCGGACAGTGGAATCTATAAAATCAAACCAGAACAAAGTATGAAAATATATTCGGCCAATGAAATGACAATCGCCAGCAAGAATACAGATTGTCCGTCACCAACCGTGCCGCGTAATCTGAATACGGGCGCGGTCGTGTTGGACGTATTTCCCGGATTCCTATTGGGAATAATACCAGTATTTATTGATGCGGTGACCAATAATTTATACAGAATGCCAGAATCCTATTCGTATTCATGCATGTAACCCCCGCCCGTAAATTGCACTGTGTGTCGTATAATAAATAAACGTTGCTTGCGTTTTATCTGACCCCCGATTTGCGTCAATTACCTCAAAAAAATCAAAGAATTGCGACTTGACATAAATTCGCAAATGTACTAGCCTAAGTTCGGCGTAATCTCAGGAATAGTATTATGCGTCAATTGCCAAAAAAAGTTTCACGGTTTTTTATCCAAGAATTCTGGTCGTGTGCCGGTTGGTGGGCAATTGCATACGTGGTGTTGTCCATTTTGGATACGGTCGGGATCAGTTTGATGGCACCATTTTTCTTGAAATATGTGGTCGCAAAATTACAGGCGTCGGATATATCGGCCGCATTTCATATCATTGTTCCGGTTGCCATCGTTTGGTTTGTGATGCGTGGCATTTCGGTTTTGATTGCCGTATTGCGCTGGACGGTGTTGGACAATCGCATTCGGTATCGCGCGTACAATAAAATTTCGTCTGATTTATACCATTATGTTTTCAAACAAGATATTTCGTATTTTTCTAACTCTATGCCCGGAAAAATTGGCAGTCAAATAAACCAAATATCTGACGCGTTTGGTGAAACGATTGATCTGGTTCTGGGGGACATGTTAGCGACACTGTGCACATTTGCAATTGCGGCGGTGGCATTGACCAATTTGGGCTGGCAATATGTCGCGCTGATTTCGGCATGCATAGTATTTCGAATTGGGTGGGGAATGGCAACATACAAAATGGTTGTTCGTAGTGCAACCCGCCGGGCCAAGACAATCAATACATTACAGGGATACCTGTTGGACGCGTTGTCTAATTTCCCGGTTGTGAAATTATTTGCGCGGGCCGATTGGGAACAACAGGCGGTAATGCCGGCACGCAACGATTTTGAACGCGCGGCGCGCAATTCGCATTTTATGTCGCGCATTTTCTGGGTGCCGGGGAATTTTGTGATTGATGCCATTGGGTTTGGGGTGCTAATATTACTGTGCGGATATATGTATTCAATTGGTGCGTCGTCATTGGCCGATGTGTCATTCGTTTTGGCAATATTTGACAGTCTCAGCAGTATGTCGCTTGGGTTCATTATGCTGTTCAAAAGTTTCATTCGTATGTGGGGAAATGCGGTCGGTTCGTATGCCGTTTTGGTCCAGCCTATAAAAATTACCGATGCGCCAAACGCACCAAAATTAAATGTAACGGCGGGTAATATTGAAATTAAAAATCTGACATTCCGGTATGGAAAGAAAAATATCCTGCGCAATGTGTCGTTGAATATTAAATCGGGTGAACGAATTGGACTGGTCGGGTTCAGTGGTGCCGGCAAAACCACATTGGTGAATTTAATTATGCGCCTGTATGATGTCACCAAGGGCCACATTCTGATTGATGGTCAAGATATTCGCACCGTCACCCAGGATTCATTACATGAAAACATTTCATTTATTCCCCAGGAACCAACTATGTTTAACCGCAGCTTGCGCGAAAACATTGAATACGGCAAAATTGGCGCAACGATGGATGAAATTCGTGGCGCAGCGCATTTGGCGTCGGCCGATGCATTTATAAAAAATACACAGGATGGGTATGAAACAATTGTTGGGGACCGCGGAATTAAATTGTCGGGTGGGCAACGCCAACGTGTAGCAATTGCGCGTGCATTTTTGAAAAATGCCCCAATCTTGATTCTGGACGAGGCCACCGCCGCCCTGGACAGTGAAACCGAGGCCGCTATTCAAAAAAGTTTCGATAAACTGACGCGTGGTCGCACCACTATAGTTATCGCGCACCGGTTGTCAACATTGCGCAATATGGACCGAATTGTCGTTTTGCATCATGGCCAGGTGGCCGAGGTCGGCACCCACATCCAATTACTGCGCCGCGTTGACGGAATTTATAAGCATTTGTGGGAAATGCAATCGGGCGGATTTGTCCCTGAAAAATAACGCCGATATACGCATGAACGGCATATTTGCACAAATTAGGCGTTGAATTTTTGATTGTGTGGGATATATTGCATTACATGCAAAAATATATTGATGCGCATTGTCATTATGTTCCTCGCGGCGATATTACGCCGGTGGCTGGTTTTATGTATAATTCGGCGCGGCCGTCGGATTGGCAGCACGCGATTGCCGCATTGGGCGTGCGTGGTGGCGCTGGTGCCATAGGTATCCACCCGTGGTATGTTGATGAAATAATGCCCGATTGGGCGGCCCAGATGATATGCCTGTTGCGTGATAATCCAAATTTAATGATTGGCGAAATTGGTCTGGACAGGTCGCGTGGCAGTTTAGACAGACAAATGCCCGTGTTCCTGCGCCAGTTGGAAATGGCGCGCGAACTGGGGCGTGTGGCACATATTCACTGCGTGCGCGCATGGGATGTAATGCTGAATGTTCTTGCAACGCATAAAATGCCACCAATATTGGTAATTCACGGTGGTGTTCCCAGTGCCGACGTTGTGCGTGCTGTGATGCAACACGCGAATGCGTACTTTTCATATGGTGCGGTGCGCAGTGATAAAATCGCAGCAACAATTTTAGCAACACCAATCGACCGAATTTTGGTTGAATCAGATGCGGCGTCGCCAGCCGTTGCGCGTACGCTTTTACCACGGACAGTTGGCGAAATTGCTGAATTATCAGGGCATTCTGCAACAGAAATGGCGGAAACAATTTATAATAACTCGTACGGAATAATTACAAATGGCGGACAGATTACACAGAATTAGATTCTTGCTGGGTTGTGCGGCGATTGAAAAATTGCGTGCGTCGCACGTGATGGTTGTTGGTTGTGGTGCGGTTGGTTCTTTTGCTATCGAGGCCTTGGCCCGCAGCGGAATTGGTCATATTACAGTGGTGGATTTTGATACGGTCGAAGAATCAAATATAAACCGCCAACTGTTTGCATTGACGTCAACCATTGGCATGCCAAAGGTTGATGTTGCTGCCGCGCGTATTCGTGATATCAATCCTGATACAATCGTCACGCCATACAAAATGTTTTTTGATGCGCAAAATGCGCCCGACGTGCATCCTGATTTTGTAATTGATGCGATTGATTCTGTGGATTCCAAGATTGCGCTGTATAATTGGTGTAATGCGCGCAAAGTTCCATTTATTTCCAGTATGGGGGCGGCGCGCAAGACCGACCCGTCGCAAATCAGGGTGGGGCGGTTGTCCAAAACATCGGTGTGTCCATTGGCGGCAAAAATTCGCCGATTGGCACGCGATGCGCATATTCCTGATTTTCCTGTTGTGTATTCGACCGAGCCCGCCAACCCAAACGTTGCCGCTGGTCGTGTATTCGGTTCAATTATTACAATCACCGGTGCATTTGGCCTGAATTGTGCAAATTATGCCATAAAAAGCATAGTGGAACGCGCGTAAAACGCGGCAATTTGTACAGGTGTTCATTCAAAAATACGCGGATTTTCGCGGCTAAGAACGTTTTCCTAAGTGTAACAAACGATTTGCACATAACGGGCGAAACATTTATAATTACCGTGTCTTATCACAGACAAAAATAACCTGCACAAAGGAGAAAAAAGATGAGAGGACTGTTAAATTATGTCTTGAAACCGTTGACCTTTATCGGCGCTCTGAATTGGGGGCTGGTTGGTATTTTCGGTTTTGATTTGGTTGCGTGGATTTTCGGACCAGCCACCATCGCCAGCAGTATTATATACAGCATCATAGGTGTTGCGGCGTTGATTTGGTTGATTTGGATTCTTATTGACCAACCCGTACATAATGAACGCTGATTGCGGTTCACAGTTTTCATGTCATTTTCGCCCCAAAACGGGGCGTTTTTATTGAATGGAATATTATAAGTATTGCTAGATAGATAACTATTTTTCTTTCATATGCGTCAGTGCATTTGCGACAATCGTTTTTTCTGATTTTTTTAGTTTCCATGTATCCAATGCGCGTTGAAATAATTCTGGTTTTTGTTCTTCAAATTCGTCGGGCATCATATCACCTTTGATAGAATTGCAAATCTGGTGCGCCGGAAACAAGTTGTCGCGAAAATCAGTGCCACCGTGCATTTTGGGAATATAATGGTCAATTGACATTTTTTGATTTTTTAATATTGGTTGTCCGCAAATACTGCAATACACATCGTCGCACAGCAAAAATTCAAATTTCAACGTAATGGTTATTTTGTGCGTTTCTGTGCGTTCCATGCGTGCCCCCAAGAAATATCTATGCATACAATAGCGTTTTTTTATGACAAATGTCAATGGGTTTTGTTGCAAGACAGTGCGTGTATTTGTGTTGACAAACTGTGTCTTTGTGTTATTTTATTATTTGGTAATGGGGCATAAATGCAAATAGGTAAAGTCCATATTCACAACATCTATTCAATCCAAGACGCGGAATTTACTCTGTCTGATTTTAATATGTTGGTCGGTAAAAACGGCGCAGGGAAAAGCAATATCATAAACATCTTGCGTGGATTTTTACAGGGCGGGGCGCACTGCGGACTGCGTGCCTCTGGTATGGCGTTTGACTTCTGCGATATTTTCGCCGAACCATCCGGTGGCAGATACTCGCATTGCCGCCCCATTGCCCCAGCTGTTATACGGGCCCATAGTCGGGTCGTTCAGCCATTCCCAAAACATACCGCCATATCCTTTGTTCGGATATGCTTTACCAACAACACGCATGGTGTCGGCTGTAATTTGGCTCAGGTCGCCACCTTGCTCACGCCATTGTTTGATTGCGCTGGCCACCGCTATTGACATACAAGAATCATCCGTGATATAGCAACGGTCGGTCATAAAAGGGAAGTTCTTGGACCGGATATTTGCAAATTCGTAAACAGACCCAACAATATCACCGATAATCGCACCAAACAGCATAGCGGACTCCCTAATCGTATTGATTTAGATTATTTGTGTATTCGGCTGCGATATGTTCGCTGCTTACTACAAAAAATACTTCTTTTAGCGAAATGGGCGCATAGCGTTGAACAATATCTACTGCAATATTTACGGCATCCTCCAGCGGGAATCTAAATATACCACAGGAAATAGCTGGGATAGCAATCGATTTAATATCTGGATGATTTGTAACGTGTTGCATGATAGATTTGTAGACGCTAGCTAGTAATTCTTCTGCTTCCCATGGTTCGTAGTCACTGTAATACGGACCAACAGCATGAATGATGTATTTTGCAGGCAGGTTATAGGCTTTTGTCATTTTGGCTTGGCCAGTTGGACAGCCGCCCAAAGTTCTGCATTCTGCTAATAATTCTGGACCTGCTGCTCGATGGATTGCACCATCTACTCCGCCACCGCCCAACAGTGATTCATTTGCCGCATTTACAATTGCGTCTGCTGGTGTTTTTGTAATATCTCCAACAATGACTGAATAGTTGATTTCTGATATAACCGACATATTTATTTCCTCGCGTCTTGACTAAATAATTTGTGAAATTCATGAACAACCTTGGCCAAATGTTCTGTAAGGTATCCGTCTAATTGGTTTGCAATATAATCAGGAACCCCATAAAAAGCTTCTGCAATAGCACCAGCCATGGATGCGTTTGTATCGCAGTCACCACCAATAGAAATTGCTAATTTGATTGCTTCTTCAAATGAATCTGATTCAAAAAACGCTTCTAATGCATAAGGGACTGTTTCTTGGCTGGAACAACCGTATCGCCATTCGCCACTGATGGTCGCTAATGTGAAATTCATAGGATAATAGTTATCAATAATATGTTGGCGGATTTCGTCTTTGCTTGCACCTGTCCTGGCTAAGAATATTGCGCTTGCTAATGCGGCTGAACCTTTTAATGCTTCTGGATGGCTATGTGTTACTTCGGTCACAGTACGTGCCATGTCTAATGCTTCATCCAATGTTTTTGCCGCCCATGCACATGGACTGACACGCATTGGACCACCATTGCCCCAACTGTCATACGGTTGCGGATTGTCAGAGTAAACCCATTGAATAAATTGCTTGCCATAGCCACGATGATTGTATTTGCGTCCAAATGCCTGCATGTTGGCAACGGTTGCGTCTGACAATGCAATCCCCCTGGTTTTGTGATCAATAATGGCTTGTGCAATCGCACAGGTCATAACGGTATCATCTGTAAATCGACAGTATTCCCCAAAGAACTGAACATCGTCATAAATTTCGTGTCTTTTGCCTTCGTACATAGACCCAGCAATATCACCAATAATCGCACCAAACAGCATAGTTTTCTCCTTTTATGTCACTTTAGGATATGTAGCCCAAATGTCAACTTGTTAGTTTGATTCACTCAACCTTAATCCCGGCGATTAGTTCGCGTTGGCGGGATGGGTATATGTTGCCGTAATTGCATCGGGTGGTGGCGATGCTGCACGTGGCAATGCCAAACTAAAAATGGCTAAGTGGTGGGCGTATCACACCGGCACAACGTCACGCCCCATCCCGGTGGACAAGCGCATGCTGTACCGGTCCGCAATCAAAAACGAAATGCGCAACCACCACATCCACAAATTGGTGGAGGGTTCGCTGGCCTGTGCCCAGAATGACGTATGGCAGTCCCCAGAAATTTGGTTAAAATCAGACCTGAACGGGCCGGCGGGCAATATATTCTATCTTATGGGTGTGTGCAATCGTCTGGTGCGCGAACTGAGGTTGTCAGCATAACTAAAACGCGAATATAAAACAGAAATCAATTCTGCAGCCGACTATCAATCTCGCCTGACCGTCATGCAAAAATGGTTCGGCATTGTGTTTGTGGAATAACGCTAAAAACCATGTTGATTTATGGGGATTTTTTCATTAGACTCTATATAAATACGGAATGGAGTCGCACATGAAAAAAATTATATTTTTACCAGTTGTTTTAGGATTGGCCGCTTGTCAAACGCCGGTGGCACAACAGTATGTTGCCAATATGTATGCCAAGGGTACATTAAAAGGCTATGAAAATACGGGTGTTGCCAATGAGGCAAATACCAATTGCCCTGGTTGTCATGTAAAGAATTATGACCGTGTTAAACTGACTGTTAATGAAATTCTGTCAAAGGCAGGAATAGAATATTTTGTAGAGGGATGTCGTGTATCGGTTGTTGATTCCCTGGGGCTGATAAATGTGTCGGCGGAAAGATATATCCCAGCGACAGATAATTCAACCTGCATCACTGTTTTTGAAAAAGAAAAATCCTATCTGAAATCTATGGGCTTTGCGGAATAACCATAAGAAAAAAGGAATATTCATGAAAAAGTTTGGCATTTTACCAATTTTGTTTGCTTTGTCGGCATGTGGTACATTGGGTGTCGGTAGCAATCATGAAACCCGTCTGTATAATAACTCTAAAAACACAATTACTGTATCTGCCGATAGCGGTGTGTACAAGATAAAGCCAGACCAAGATATGGTTATATTTTCAAATAATGATTTGACTATCAAGTCATCTAATTCGGCATGTTCCGAAAAGACAGTTATGCGCCAGTTAAATACACCTGCGGTTATTTTGGACGTATTTCCAATTGGATGGATGGTTGGTATTTTGCCAGTATTCATAGATGCGATATCTAATAATATGTACAGAATGCCAGAAGCGTATTCGTATTCATGTGTAGAATAAAGAGACAACAAAGTGCACAAGTATAGAATTTTATCGTTATTGGTTTTATTACTGTGTGGTTGTGCTGCACCACAAGCAGGTTTTGACGTAGAACAAATCAGGACCAATGAACTGTTGGGGGCTGGATATGAATATTTAGATGGAAAGTTATTCAGTATTTTTTGTGGCGGTAACGGATATGCTGACTATGAGTATGTGAAAAGTAGCTGCATGACAAATACTGCAAAGTTTGTTAAGTCGCATGGGTATGATTACTTTTTGATGCTGGCAAAAGATGGAGATACAAGTAAAACTACAGGTGGATATGTATCTAACGGAGTGTTTGTTCCGTATGAAATAACAAAGCATTCACAATATTATACAATTTTATTTTTAACAGAAAAAGAGACCAAAAAATCATCCAATTATTATAAGGTTTCTGATTACTACACAGAGAAATTAGAATAACTACCGTCCCAAATAGGCGGTATTTTATTCCTTGCCTGTTTATGCGCGGGTGATATAATTCCCTTATGGAAGCGTTTATCATAGTCTTTTTAATCTTTGCTGGATTGTTCTTGTTGTTGCGGCAAGAGAACAAGAGAAAGATTGAATACAATAATCATAAAAATGAACAGATTGAATCTGTAACTGCGCTGGACCGTGGTACATGGTCTGAACGCGACTTGGTGTATGAATTATTGGAACATGGTATCGCACCGGGTGCAATCTTTCATGATTTGTATGTAAAAAAGGCAAATGGACGACATGCACAGATTGACCTGGTGGTTGCGACCAAGGTTGGCCTTATTGTGTTTGAGGTTAAAGATTACAGTGGTTGGATTTTTGGGCGTGGCAATCAAGACAAGTGGACCCAGGTTTTGGCGTATGGTCGTGATAAGTATCGTTTCTATAACCCGATTAAACAGAATGCGGGGCATATTGCAGAGCTGCAAAAACAGTCCAAACAGATGTCTGAAATCCCGATGTTTTCAGTTGTGGTATTTTATGGTGGCTGCACATTACGTGATGTCAGCATTATTCCACATAATACCTATGTAACAACATGGCGTCGTGCTCTGGATGTAGTAGATACGATTTTGGAAGAAAACGAACCAGCAAACTATACCGATAAACACGAAATAGTTCGTATCTTAAAGGCGGCTGTTGAAAATGGCGCCAGGGAAAATATATCTGAACAACATGCAGATGCAGTTCAAGATATGCTGGGCCAGGATAGAGTTTTTGGTTAAACTCCGCCCCATGTGGGCGGGTTATTTTTTATATGTATTCCACAAATACTCAAACCGTTTGCTGTATTCTTGTGCTGGAGTGCAGTTTTAGATGTTATATTTTGTGGTGGTGGCTTGAAAATGCTAGGGTTTTATGATAGAATACTTGTATAAAATATTCAGACATTATGAATGTTTTGGGCTAGCAATTAGCATAGAAGTTGTATTGCTTCGTTTTGGGTGATGTCGTTTGATCGCTTCACTAACGTTATGCTTAGCTCGCTAACGCTTCACATGCTGACGCTAACGCTTGCATGATGATATTTACGTAATTGCTAGCCAGTTTCGTTTCTTTTGGGGGTGCCATGTCTATTTGTATCGCAGGACTAAAAATTTCCTTTCTATCAAATACAGAATTTTATAGCATTGTAAAGGATACAACAAGGCATTATAAGACCTTTAGGCTGAGAAAACGTTCTGGAGGTTACCGGTGTATTCAGGCGCCTAATATAGGTTTATCAATATTACAAAAAATGATTTTAGAGCATATCTTGTATGCTAATTATATGCCGCCCAAAAATTGCACTGGATTTATTCGTAATAAAAATATTACAGACAACGTCCGTCCGCATTTAAATAATCCATATGTGTTTAAGACAGATATAAAAGATTTTTTTTCATCAATAAAAGAGCATTTAGTAAAACAACTGTTTCTAGACCTTGGTTTTGACAACCAAACGAGCAAGGTTTTGTCAAGGATTTGTTGTTTGTATGGCGTTTTGCCGCAAGGTGCGGCAACTAGCCCCATGATAAGTAATATGATTTTTTTAGACCTGGACAAAGCTATTCAGCACTATTGTTCAGGGCGCAACTATATTTACACAAGATATGCTGATGACATAACTATATCTTCCAATGAGATGATTGATAAATCGATATGTGATGATATAGATAATATATTAAAAATTCATAATCTTACTATAAATAAAAAAAAGACACATCTTTACGGGCCCGGTGCAAAAAAGATAATCACAGGAATTTCTATAGCTTCAGGACAAATGAAAATTCCAAGGTTGTATAAAAGGCAGCTTAGGTATGAGATAAATGCTCTGAAAACAAAAAAATATAATTTTGATGAAGGTATGTTGCTGTCGTTGAACGGTAAGCTGTGTTATTGTAGACAAATAGAACCAGATAGCAAATTTGTTAATAGAGCATTAAAATTGGTAAAAGTAGAACTTGTGCGTTTAAAAAGACAAAACAAAGTAGAACAAGATACGTTGTCAAAATGGCGGGGCAGTAGCCCAAAAATAGGGGGCGGCTGGGAATAGTATTTTTTTACAAATGCACGA
>SAMEA3663010__coassemble_280_pt1 | contig 22899 bp, 25 predicted proteins | sample SAMEA3663010__metabat2_low_PE_026 | metagenome-assembled genome bin SAMEA3663010 (sample SAMEA3663010) | pig gut metagenome | biome: pig gut; feature: pig-associated habitat; material: faeces | place: France | collected 2012 | reverse complement strand
GTTACGGGCGATACGATTGCAATGTCGGGTTCAAATGACAAACTGTTGATATTCCCCGCCAGTGAAATACCAGAAATGACACGCGGCAAGGGTGTTATATTACAAAAGTATAACGCCGACCGCACATATGTTTTGGACGTTATGTTCTTTAACGCGGCGGACGGGTTCGGTTGGACAACGGGGCGCGGCACGACCAAGTTGGACGATTGGACGCCATGGATGGGGCGTCGTGCGTCACAGGGGCGCACCGTACCATTGGGATTCCCCCGCACTGGTAAATTTACAAAATAAAAACCGCCCCAAATGGGGCTGTTTTTATTTTTACCTTGCCTTTATTTTATCAAACATTTATACTGATTACGAACCCACAGGGACGTGTGGGCTCGGGACTTAGAAAATCCCATAAGAAAGCGGTGCATTGCACTGAATGTCCGACAGAAAGAGGTCGGCGCATATTGCGCCTGTTATTTTCTGTATCCCGACATATTTGGTCGGGAAGCGGTGGTTATATATTGAAAGCCATCGGGTCATTCTTTCTTATGATTTTTCTAACTTCCCGACCGCCATATTTTGGTGGTTTTTGTTTGGTTGTACAGCAATAGGGGGTGTTAGTGATAAATAATAAAATTTGCTTTTATGTATTTTGTGCATTCGTTTTATGCGCGGTTCAATCCGCCTATGCGGTAACGGCGTGGCCGGTGGGCTGTACGACAACCGAGTCTTGCACATGTGGCGCCAGTATGGTCGGATCAAGTGGCAACAAATATTGCTGTCCAAAAACACAAAAATCAACAACGATAACGTGTCCATCTGGTTGGACAAAAGAAGAATATTCAGGTGTACAAATTCCAGAAGCACCCACTCAATACGTCTGCACCCGCGCCGACGAAACGACGTACAACGCGTCTACGCATTCGTATGTAAAAACGACATATTCTACCTGTTGGGCGGAATCCACAACCACAACCGAAACACGCTATTGTCCAACAACAACTGATTCTTGTGGTTTAAATCTCGCATGCAGAAAGAGTAGCATCTAGCCATTATAAGAACAAGGAGGAACAGATATATGAAAAAATTCCTTTTATTGATTGTTATGCTTATGTGCACGCCTGCGCGTGCTGCGGTAACAACCCCACCAGATACTGGTGCACAGTGCTTGCCTGCTACAAGTACAACAGTTGCATGTGGGGCAGGGTACTATTTGATCAATTCACAACAGGGGTGTGTCCGTTGTCCAAAAATTGGCAAAAATGCCGCTGGAAATGCCGTATATGGTACAACACCCGATAACAATACAGGCGGCATTGAATCGTGTTATGCGCCGTCGGGCGATTACATGGACGATACAGGCAGGTTCACATTTATCAACCAATGTCAATATTCGTTTAATTGAACAAGTAAAAAACGTCCGGTTGAACGTTTTTTTAAGTGATAAACTTCATCAATCATTTGTTAAAAAAAACGCCCCATTTGGGGCGATTTTATTAGTGAGGCATTTTGCCTTCGGTCATGACCACGTGCTTGCGCAATTTTGGGTCATACTTGCGGAATTTCATTTTGCCAGCCGTATTTTCGGACTTGGTATTCTTGGTTGTTGTATAGAAATAGCCGGTTTCCTTGTTTTCCAGCTTTACAACTTCCTTGCTGCCTTTTTTAGATGCCATGTTTATTACCTTTTGATTATTCTGATGCCGATTTTATGTTAAAAATTACCAGAAAGCAAGTGTTTTTTATTTATTATAAATATTGGTGCGGGCGAAGAGAATCGAACTCTTACGGGTTGCCCCACAGGAACCTAAATCCAGCGCGTCTACCAGTTTCGCCACGCCCGCACATTTCTGGGATTTTAATACACTGGATAGTTGCGGGGATACGATGGGTCAGGGTGACTGAGTCCTGATTTAACCCCACACGCCGCCGTCGCCAATGTTGCAATCAACAAAAATCCAATAAACACTCGTTTCATGCCATTGATTATAATCGCGCCATGGGCATTAGTCAAATATTTACCTGATGCGGATTACTGTCCTGTTAAATGATATTGTCCCGCGCGTTATGATTGATACATGACTTTTTCAACCAAAGGGGAAACAAATTATGTATTACAGTAACGGTAATTACGAGGCGTTTGCCGACCCGCGCCAGCCCGTCGGTGCAGATAAAAAATCAGCATACATTATTGGTGGGGGATTGGCCGGATTGGCGGCGGCGGTATTTATGATACGCGACGCAAAAATGTCCGGTAAAAAGATTCAAATTCTGGAAGAATTGTCCATTTCTGGTGGCAGTATGGATGGCATCAAGAATCCAAAGTTGGGCTATATCATTCGCGGTGGTCGTGAAATGGAGGCACATTTTGAAACCCTGTGGGATTTGTTTCGGTCTATTCCATCACTCGAAGATGAAAATGTATCTGTTTTGGATGAATTTTATTGGCTGAACAAAGAAGACCCCAGTTTTTCGCACACGCGTGTAATTGAAAATCGTGGTCAGCAAATTCCAACTGATGGTAAATTGACACTGACACCACGCGCGATACGCGAATTGGTCGATTTGGCAATGACGCCCGAAGATAAATTGCAAGACGTCCGTATTGACCAAGTATTTACATCGGAATTTTTTGAATCTAATTTCTGGATTTATTGGGCGACAATGTTCGCGTTTGAACCGTGGTCCAGTGCGATGGAAATGCGTCGCTATATATTGCGCTTTATTCATCATGTGGGCAGTTTGGCGGACATGTCTGCATTGAAATTTACAAAATATAACCAGTATGAATCGCTGATTACGCCATTAGTTCGGTGGCTGACCGCGCGCGGCGTAAAGTTCCACTATGATACGCGTGTGACCAATGTAGTCATTGATTCCGGTGCATCGAACAAGATTGCAAAGTCCATTGAAACAGTGCACGCCGGTCGCAAGAAAACAATCAATCTGTCGCCGGACGATTTGGTATTTATCACCAATGGTTCTATTACCGAAAGCAGTACGTATGGCGACAACAACACGCCCGCACCGCGTCCCAGCGGCATCGGGGCCAGTTGGGAATTGTGGAAAAATATCGCCGCACAAAATTCCGAATTTGGTCGTCCGGACAAGTTCTGTGAAAACATCCCCGCGGCAAATTGGGTAATGTCGGCAACAATCACACTGACCGACGACCGCGTTGTCCCATACATAAAAAAGATTTGCAAGAAAGACCCACACAGTGGCTCTATCGTTACCAGTGGGCCGGTCACAATCCGTGATTCTAATTGGCTGTACGGATTTTCTATTTCGCGCCAGCCGCATTTCCGCGCGCAAAAACCGAACGAGATTGTCGTCTGGACATACGGTCTGTTTTCGGACAAAATCGGCAACTATGTGAAAAAGAAAATTGCCGATTGCACGGGCGCAGAACTGTGCGCCGAATGGTTGTATCACATCGGTGTGCCAATCGCGGAAATCGAAGACATCGCGCACAACGCGTCGCATACCGTGCCGTGTCATATGCCGTTTATTTCGACATACTTTATGCCCCGCGCACTGGGCGACCGACCATTGGTTGTGCCAACGGGTGCGGTGAACTTTGCATTCATCGGTAACTATGCCGAAACCGATCGCGATACAGTTTTTACAACCGAATATTCGGTTCGCACCGCGATGCAGGCGGTCTATACCTTGCTGAATGTTGACCGCGCCGTGCCAGAGGTATTCCCATCATGCTTTGACGTACGTGTCCTGATGCGCAGCGTGTATTACCTGAACGATAAAAAGAAACTGGCTGATATCGAAATGCCGTGGTTTATGAAAATGCTGGGTGCGGCGGGCCTTAAACATGTGCGCGGCACATACATCGCCGAATTGATGCGCCAAGAAGGATTGATATAATTTAAGCAATCCAAAACAAAACGCCCCATACGGGGCGTTTTGCTGTGCTTATTCTGCAAAAATCTTTTCAGGCGTACCCAAACAACAGAATCCGACAATCAAATCAATCAACGCCCATATGCATGTGATGAACATGCCGACAAAAGTGATGGTCAGCACGGTCATCAAAATCGCCGTGCCATATTTGCCAGCATAGTATCTGTGCGCACCAATAATGCCCAAGAACCAGCACAACAGCAAATAAACAACAATCGACTTTTTGCCCTTGTACAGGCCGTTGATTGATTTGCCCAGTGTTTTGTTTGGACAACCACAGTGTGGGCATGTGATGGCCTGACTGGACATCTTTTTGCCGCATTCGGTACAGAAAATCATCGCCATATTAAAATCCTTTGTTTTGATAACTATATGATTATATACCACAAAAATATATGCAAGGGTAAAATAGTTGTTGAAATAAACAACGACCCAAACGGGTCGTTTTTTATCTTGGCAGAGCCACTCGGATTGTTCGCGTTGCTCACCACACGTAAGGCGCGAACGGCGCGCAAAGTGTTGTGCTTGTTCTTGCCAACTATCGTGTCGAACCTGCGGTTCTCATCCGGTGACTGACGCAAAATAAAACGACCACCAAACGGTGGTCTTTTTATTTTGGCAGGGCCATCTGTGCAATTCACGAACAGATTTTCTTCATGAAATTTTGTTGCTTGGAAAGGATGTTAAAATGTTTTTTCGCATCTTCAAAGAAGATGATATTTGAATGGGAAGCATATTGATTTTTAATGATTTTATATAATCATTATTTAAACCTATCCACTTATGAATTTTGTCTTTTTCTTCTCTAGTTATTGGAGTAAATCTTTTACTATCAAGCAAAATATTGTTTTGTAATTTACTAACTAGTATCACAGACTCTGGCAAGGTCCTGCTTATTACGTTTGGGGTAATATTGCATGCATTTTCTAAATACATTGGTGTAGAAAAACCGTATTGTATAAAAATACCACCTATACCATTTTTGTAATCTAAGCTATGTTCCTTTACATATGACATATCATGTTCTTTATAACAATCGAGTGTTTCTTTAAATATAGGTTGATACAATATTATTGAATCCTTGTGATTTTGTATATATTTAATAATAGGTTCTTTTAACTTGGTTCTAAGCGGAGCAGGTTTTGGGTTTTCTAACTGTCCATTTGCATCAAGTTTAAAATTTTCAAAAGAAGGGAAACCTAAATTATGTGAACACAACCCAATAGTAGACGCATTGGTAAATATGTAATCATTTATACATAGCAAAAAAGCCGAAGACATATATTTAAATACCGGAGATTCTGCACCACAAAAATTCACCCTCTTACCAAAATTAGGCATCTTCTCTATTATTAACATTCTATCTTGTTTGTTTATTCTTTGATTTATATAAAAATGTGGCTCAACGCGTCTATCATCTGTTAATTTAGAATTATAACCTAACCATAAACCAATTCGTACTTTATCAAACCATTTTAATAATGAATTTATCTCATTAGCATTTACAGGTGTTGAATTTAGTACTTTATTAATAACACGTTTTGCTTTGTCTTCCAGTTTTGTGTGTTCATTATTACAATTTTTATGAGCCGGGAAGCATAAATTATTAAAAGGTAAATGTTCTGGTGTACTGTCTGTTACAAAAGGTAAAAACATTACAGAACGATTAGGGTCACCAGTTTGATTTATTAGCCATTGTGGTATAACATGTTCGTCAGTTTTTTCTGAATCTAAAATTGGTTTACCGCAAAATATACATCTATCTGTCATTTTACTTATATTTTTGCTTGTGTGTAGCAAAATACTCTAATGGAACTTAATCCCACCAATGAGATTTTTTATTCTGGTTTAACACTTCTTTTAAACCATCTAAATCATCAGGTGATTTTAATTTATGTATCATTCTGTGACAATTTGGACATAATATTAAGAAATCAGACGGAGCAACTGTTCTTGTTTCACCATCTTCCATGTTTGCCCAAGGTATTTTATGATGAGCTTCCAAAATGCCCTTCATTTGTTCTCCGTATTCTTCTACAGGATCTAAACCACATCCCATACAGACATAACCATGATATTCTTTTATTGCTTGTATATCTTTATTACTTAATCTACCTTCGTATTTTATATGATTGTCTTTAGCACGTTTGCGTTCTTGAAACGTTCTGATTTCTTTTGCCGTTGCTTGAAAATCTTCATTTGATATTTCTTCACCTAAATTATTTATCTTTTTGGAAAGATTATCTTTTGTTTCATTATCTTCGTATTCTGCTTCATTAAGTATTTTTTCTAAAGTTTGTTTCCTTGCAGGCCATGCAATATCTCGATTGAATTTATCATTAGCATACTGGCCTTTGTCTTCATCTTTGAAGTACTTGGAAAATAATTTTTCTCTTTCTTCGTCTGATATATCGTTAATCAATGTGTTTGTATCTTTACCGTTTGTTTCAAAATCTTTCAACGCTTTATTTATATCATTTGCTGGCACATAGGTACTAGTTCCACCAAAAGAGCCTCCACCACCAGATGAATTTCCACCACTATAAGAACTACTTGAAGAACGTTTTTTATACGAATTTGATGATACAGCTGATGTAAAGTGTATTTTATTCTTCTCTATTATCTTTTTTATTTCTTTGTCGGATAAAGCTTCATACCAATCTATCAGAAAACCAATCCAAAATAAAGGGAAACCGTACAAACTACCCCCAACAACAATGCACACCAAATCTTCCCAATTAAAATAATAACCACATATAATCACTAATAAAGGAATATTTAAAAAGTATAACCAACCACCACATTTTTCATTTAAACAAACTTTTTTCTCTATTTTTTCTAATCTTGACCAGTCTTCACTTTCGTGTTCTCTTGCATAAAAAACACCATTTTGTTCTTTTAAATGAGATTCATCAACATCGTGAGATACAAATTGTTTTGTTGAAATAGTAAATTTATAATGTTCTAAAGCCATAATCTTAACCTGTATGATTATATCCACACTTTAAAATATTATCGTGTTCTTTTCAATATGTAATCCACCACAACAAATTCGAACCAAGAAAAAGGTTGGATTCCTAACTTTTTTTAATAAAAGTTCGTAAATGTGTAAAACGGTACCTGTTTTTGATACCTAACTTGCGAACTCGTAAAATGCTTGAAAATCCAACAAAAAACCGACCCAAAAGGTCGGTTTGAATTTTTGGCAGCCCCACTCGGATTCGAACCGGGATTCTCGCCTTGAAAGGGCGGTGTCCTAACCATTAGACGATGGGGCCAAAACTCTAAAAAATCGCTGGCAAATTATAACTTGCAAATAGAGTATTGTCAAGCGGAAATAAAAAACGGGGCGCATAAATTTGCGCCCCCGTGTAATTTTGCAGATTTTTATTCCACAACCACCGGTGTGTCAACAACGACTGCCTCGGTTTCTGTGACTGTAACTGTGTCGTCTGGCACGGCGTTGGCATCAACCTGTTTGAATGTCATGGTTTGGCCATCTTTCGCTATCAATGTCAATGTGCCGTTATTCAGGTTGTACTTGTTGACCTTGGTCAAGAATTGGAAATAATCGCGTTCTGTCGCCATTTCGTTGGCAGGGCCCATCATCAGTGTCGTTGCGCCTTGGTCAAATTTAATGTGATTGCCCGCTGCCTTGTAAGCGCCGTTATACAGATTCACAACCTGACCATAGAAACGCATTTCTTTTTCGTCAAATGACAATGTGATATCTGTGCCGTCGCCGTTAGCGATAAAGGCCGCCCCACGCAATTCCGCAGGATTTTGCCCGCCGTCGCCACATGCCGCCAGTGCCAATGCCATCGCGCCAAATGCCAGTGCTTTGATTTTCATGATTTTTTCTCCCTTTGTTTTTATTTCGGTTTTAACGATATCATTATTTTTTATAAATGCAAGGTTGGGCAATACGTTTATATTCCCACGACAGAAAAATACTTTTGACAATATTAGAGCCGCGCCATTCGGCGCACATCATTCCCCTCCGTCGGAGCTCGCAAAATCATGCGATTTTGTGGGGGGCAAAGGCAGAAATAGGGTCTAAAAAACAGGTAAAACAAAAAATACCGCCGAAACGGCGGTAAATTCTGGCGGGATTGAAGGGGCTCGAACCCTCGACCTTCTGCGTGACAGGCAGACGCTCTAACCAGCTGAGCTACAACCCCAAAGCTAGGCATATATTATACTGTTCGGATTCTAAACGCAAGTGTTTTTTTTATAAAATGAAATTTATTTGAATCCATCGGCGTGCTATGGAAATAAAAAACGGGGCGGGGCCCCGTTTTTTATTTAATCAATTTTCCCATCGCAACGGCGGTGTCGCCCATGCGGTTTGAAAATCCCCATTCGTTATCATACCATGCGGTCACATGTACCAATTTGTCGCCCAATACCTTGGTCTGGGCCGCATCAAAGATGGAACTGTGCGCATCGTGTGTGAAATCAATGGAAACCAATGGCAGTTCATTATAGCCAAATGTTTTCGATTCTGCCGCACGCATTGCCGCGTTGACGGCGTCAACCGTGGCGTCGCGTTCCAGATTTACAACCAATTCAACAACCGATACGTCTGGGGTTGGTACGCGGATTGCCATACCATCCAGTTTGCCCGCCAAACGTGGCAGAACCAGGCCAATCGCCTTGGCTGCGCCGGTGCTGGTCGGAATCATAGACAGGTTTGCCGCACGTGCGCGACGGAAATCCTTGTGATTCTTGTCCAATAATTGTTGGTCGCCGGTGTATGCATGCACGGTTGTCATCCAGCCCGATACGATGCCGAATGTATCGTCCAGAACCTGCGCCACAGGGGCCAGACAGTTTGTTGTGCATGACGCATTTGAAACAATCAGGTCGGTTGGTTTCAGTGTATCTTGGTTTACGCCATAAACAATTGTGGCATCTGCGCCCGCCGATGGGGCAGAAACCAAAACGCGCTTTGCACCCGCGTCCAGATGAACGCGCGCCTTGTCTGCGGCGGTAAAGATACCTGTGCATTCCATCACGATATCAATATCTAATTCACGCCAAGGCAGTTTTGTTGGATCTTTTTCTGCAATGCATTTAATTTTCTGATTACCAACGATAATATATTCGCCGTCCAATTTAACGTCCATTGGCAATTTCCCGTGTACAGAATCATATTGCAACAGGTATGCATTCTGTTCTGCTGGGGCCAAATCGTTTACGGCAACAAATTCAATATCATCGCGTTTTGATTCCAACGCCGCGCGCAATACCAAGCGGCCAATGCGTCCGAATCCATTGATAGCAACTCTTATTTTTGACATATTATTTCCTTTCGTTTTTTGTCAGTTAGACATCTTTCATCATAGCGTGCGATTGACAAGATTACAATGGAATTTTATAATTGGACAAAATGAAACATTCGTCATATATCATTACCGGCCCAACTGCATCAGGCAAATCTGATTTTGCCCATCGTTTAGCGCGCGCAGTGAACGGTACAATCATAAATTGCGACAGTGTCCAGATTTATCGCGGAATTGAAAACATTTCGGCCAGTCCGTTTGCCGGTCGTGCGATTACAGACGAAATAGATGGCGTACCATATAAATTATTTTCCATATTGCCGTTGGATAACCAAATCAGCGTTGCAGATTATTTGAATTTGGCGCGTCGCGAGTATGATAATGCGCGTGCGGCAGGGCGCACACCAATTTTTGTCGGTGGCACGGGGTATTATATAAATGCGATTATAAATGGAATTTCCCCAATGCCCGATATTTCGGACGATGTGCGTCGCCGTGCACGTGAATTGGTTGCAGCCGATATTGATGCGGCGCGCCGTATGTTGCCCGCCACATTTACCGCGACCGACCCGCAACGCGTTGCCCGCGCGGTCGAGGTGTTTTTGCAAACCGGCCGTCATATAACTGAATTTCAAAATGCACCACGTGCGGGTGCGATTGCCCCAGACGCATTTCGTATTTTAATCAATCCCCCATTGGATGTATTGCGTGGGCGTATTGCGACGCGCGTGCCAAAAATGTTGGCGGGTGGTGCAGTGACCGAGGGGCGCGCAGTCATCGATTCTGGCTGGGACGCGCGTCGCGCAATTGGTGCGGCACAAATGGTTGCATACCTGCGTGGTGAAATTGATATGGACACATGTATCCAGAATTGGATTACAAAAACAAATCAATATGCAAAAAGACAGCGAACTTGGTTTCGTACCCAGTTCGCTGCCGATATTGTTTTAGAAAATTCAGATATGCCGATTACTTTTTAATACTGTTGTATGCTGCACGCGCCTGATTTATTGCATTGTTGCGCACTTGCGATGCACGACGTGCCGCCATTTGGGCGTTTTGCAATCTGTTGATATAGCCAAATTTTGTGAATAAAAGTTCTTTTAATGCCGCTTTTGCTTCGTTGCGACTGTGATAGATTGGATTCTTTTTTGTGTACCCAGACAGATAATCTGCCATCAAATTAGTCAATGATTTCAAAAACTGTGGGTTTGTAGAATTTGGATCGCGACTGTCCAGCGTGCGAATAAAGATTCTGGATTGCAAAATTAAAAACTCTTCGGCATCGCGAGAATATGCAACGGATGTGCGCCATGTATTACGAGTATTTTCTTGGGTGGCGTATGATGCGCCATATTTGTCCAAAAATAATTCAGAAATATTTCTGGTATATACTGCGAATGCGCGCTGAGATGCGGTCTGCTGATTACGAAATTTTTTCATATTTTGCCCTTTTTATTTTCTTGACGAATATGTTATAGGACAAAATATTATATTTGTCAATATATTATTGTGCCACTTCTAAATTTTCTGTGGGGTTCATTTTTGCATATTCGCGGCGAATTACGTCCATTATGCCCGATGCACGCATATGGCTAGAAAAAGCGGTGCAATTATTAAACTCTGTTTCCAGTGTACCCCATCCAGAGTATTCCCAGTCAATCAGACCCGCCACGCGCATATTTTTTGTATCGACGATAATATTATTGCATATATCGTTGTGATTCCAGCCGTCCCCTTCGCCACGTTGTAAATCGCGAATTTCTGTTGGCCGCGCGTGATGTACGGCGGTAATAAATTCCGCCAGTTGCCGCCCCCACAGTTCACGATTACGTGCGATGGTACGGGTTGGCAACTTGTTCATATTATGTCCACGAATAAAATTATATTTATAGAACACGTATTCACCTGCGTGTACAATTTCAATTTTTGGAATTGCCAGTGGCGATATTTTTTCAAATGCATCAGTTATGCGTTTTTCACGCATAATGCGTTCGGCGGGCACGCTGGTATCCAGAAATTTACGTGTTTTGAAAACAAATTTATTATCAACGATAAAGCCGATGTTCCAGCCACCCTTTATCATTTTTACATGGGAAAAGCGCAATTCTGGTTGGGCGGCACGCAGTGCATGATATTTTTTACGCCAATCAAACAGTCGTTTATGACGTATGCGACGGCGAATATGGGGGTCTGGAATAAAACAGACCAAAATATCACAGATTTCAAAAAACAATTTCCACATACGTACGCCTCTAATAAATTTGTGAATAATGGTATTGAAAAAAACGAAAAAAACAAGTACTTTATGGGTATGTTCAAAGCGGGTGATATTGTAAAAGTTTTAATTCCAAATGTGGCGAATGCTGGATACGACTATCGTTTGACGGCGGCGGCAGATATCGGTCAATTTGTTGCGTGCCGCGTTATGAATCGACCATACATTGGTGTTGTGTGGGGAATTGGGGATTCGGGACTGCCTGCGGAAAAAATCAAAGATATTATTACGGTGTACGATGCACGTCTGGCGGTTGCTGATTTGCAATGGATTGCGAAAATGTCGTCGTGGACGCTGATGTCGTTGGGGGCGGTTCTGCGTCTGATTGTGAATGTTCCAGATGCGTTTCTGCCACCAAAAATGGAACAGTTGTATGGCTTGAATATCACGGACGGCGTACGCATGACTGCCCCGCGTCAGGCGGTGGCCGATGCATTTGCGTCAAATGATGACGAGCCCATGTCGGCGTCCGACATTCAAAATATTGCACATGTCAGTGCCGCCGTTGTTCGCACAATGATAGGGCAGGGATTACTCGTGCCCAGAGAGCAGCGCGCATCCGTCTCTGCTGCACTCCGTCGCGATATAACATATCGCGATTGTGGCAATATAAAATTAAATACCGAACAGCAATCGGCGGCAAATGCAATTGGTGCAGCGATTGATGCGGGCGGTTTTTCAGTACATTTATTGGACGGTATCACGGGCAGTGGCAAAACACAGGTGTATTTTGATGCCGCATGGCATGCGTATTCGCGCGGGGCGTCTGTATTACTGATGATGCCAGAAATTGCACTGACGGCGCAATTTATGCATCGGTTTGCCGCGCGATTTGGTGCCGCGCCTGTTGTATGGCACAGCAATTTAACTGCCGCCCGTCGGCGTGAAATCTGGCGTGGGGTATTAAATGGCGAAATCCGTATGGTTGTTGGCACGCGCAGTGCACTGTTTTTGCCGTGGCAAAATCTGGGGCTGATTGTTGTGGACGAAGAACACGATACATCATACAAACAGGAAGATATGGGCAACTATCACGCCCGCGATATGGCGGTTCTGCGCGCGAAAATCGCAGGTTTCCCAGTTGTGCTGGCCAGTGCGACGCCGTCTGCTGAAACACTGCAAAATGTTGCGTTGGGTAAATACCAGTTATTGCGCCTGACGTCACGATTTGGCGGTGCGCAAATGCCAAAAATAGAAACAATTGACCTGCGTGAAAACCGTCCTACCACGTACAGCGTCGCGTCCGATGCCCCAGATGCCGCGCCGCGTAATGGGTGTCTGTCAGACCCGTTGTGTAACGCGATTGCAGAAACGTTGGCGGCGCATCGCCAAACGATGCTGTTTATAAATCGTCGCGGGTTTGCCCCGATTATTCAATGTAAAAAATGCGGTTGGGTGGCCCAGTGCCCTGATTGCAGTGTCGGTATGACATACCATAAATCTGTTGGTAAATTGCTGTGTCATATGTGCGGGCGCACTGCGCCAATGCCGACCCGGTGTCCCGATTGTGGTGGCGACGTATCAACACGTGGCGCGGGTCTGGAAAAGATAGCAGAAGAGGTATTGTCGCGTTTCCCATCGGCACGGGTTGCATTGGTATCCAGTGATACGATTTCATCGCGCCAGTCATTGGAACGACTGGTCGCGAAAATGGAAAACGGCGAAATAGACGTCGTTATTGGTACACAAATTCTGGCCAAGGGGCATCATTTCCCGAACTTGACATTGGTTGGGGTGGTGGACGCCGATATGGGGCTGTTTGGGACGGATTTTCGCGCCGCTGAACATACGTTTCAACAATTATTTCAGGTTGCTGGTCGCGCCGGCCGTGGTGAATTTCCTGGGCGGGTATTGCTGCAAACGTACCAGCCCGATAATCCTGTGTTGTGCGCAATATGTGCGGGTGACCGCGATACATTTATGGCAACCGATATGGCGTCGCGTCGTGCGGCGGGAATGCCGCCGTTTGGGCAACTGATTGCTATTGTGGTCGAAGGGCAAAAGGAATCAGTACTAAAAGGGTTCTGTGACGCATTGGCGGCCGCCGCCCCGATTGCCGCGGGCGTAAAAATAATGGGGCCTATCGCGGCGGGCGTATACCAAATCAGAAATTGGTATCGTATGCGTTTTTTGGTTGCAGGTGGCGCAACAACAATGTTACAACCGGTTGTATCGCATTGGCTGGCCAAGGTAAAACAGCCCGCCAACATTCGGGTCAAGGTTGACGTGAACCCACAAAACTTTATGTAGTCATAATATTAAAAGCACCCCGTGTGGGGGCGTTTTTAATGCTGTTTTTCTGATGGATGTTTCTGAACCAATATGGCATTTTTTGCGCGACGCGCCAATGCCTTGACCTTGGCCGCACCATCTAATAATTTATCGGTCAGCCCTGGGCGATTCAAATATTCTTCTTCGCGTTTTTCGGCCTCACGTAATTTGGCGGCACTGTATTCTTCCAATTCGCGACGCATATCGGGTGAAACTAAATCTATTGTTTTGTCTTCTATGACGATTTCTTCTTTGTCCATAATATTTTCCTTTGTTATTTGGTTACACAACCTCGGTCACGGCACGCAATGCGCCATCGCGCGACAGTTGTACTACTCGAATTTTCTTTTTCATTTCTGCAATTAAATCAGTGCGGTCATATGCAGGTTGGGTATGTAAAATACGGTCGGCAAATGCGGCGTATGCGGCCTCGGCACTCTCGGCATGAATGGTTGTGTAAAAATGGTCGTGTCCCGTCCCCAGCATTTCCCACAGTACCGCCGCGTTGTCGGTTGAAATTTCGCCACCGATAATCACGTCTGGCGTCATACGTACAACCAAATCCAGCAATCGCGCATAGTTAAAATCATTTGTCTGTTCTGTGCGCGACAAAACAAAATGTACGCGGTTTGCCTGTGGTACGCGAATTTCGCGCGCATCTTCGACCGTAATCACGCGGCTGTTTTGGTCAATCAGTGTCAACATATGATTCAAGAATGTTGTTTTACCAGTTGCGGTTGCACCACTGATTAAAATCGGACTGCCGTCATTTATGGCGGCCATCAAACGGTCATATGGGTCATCGGGTCGCACATTTTCACGCGGTTTAACCTTTAACAACTGTTGCCCGCGCGCCAAGTGATAGTTTGCAAACGATGTATCGCCCGCACCACTGCCACGAATGTTTAACGCCACGCCGCCTGTAACGTCGCGGTCATCATATTGGACATTTGGGCCCGCAATCGCGGTAAAACGATGGCTGCCCGGCAGGGTTGCATACACCACCGGCACACCGTGAATTGGATCAAACGGTTGTTCGTAAATATTTGCAACCGTGTGAATCAAATCCACCAAATACTGTTTGGTCAGTATCGGCGCATCATACGCCACCCATGGTACGTGCGCGCCGTGCAGTCGCATCCATACCTGACCGGCGTGGTTGATTGCGATTTCCTCTACGAATGACGGGCGATAAAATTCCGCCAGTGGTTTCAACAAAGAATCCAGAACTACATTTGACATTATAATCTGATTTTATCATAAATCCGCCCTTGAATCAAAAAGGATTATTTGATAAAATTGAAAAAAACAAGAGAGATTGATTATGAAAAAATCCTTGCTGTTTATGATTTGTGGTGCATTGATTCTGGGCGGTTGCGCAACGGATTCAGATGCCCCTTATAACGAGAAAGATTTTGCCCAAGGGGGCACGGACGCGCCATTGTACAATGAACGTACCAGTACGTTTATGCAATCGGACAACCAATATTCTAATATTGATTCGTATAAACCCAAGACCGCCGAAGAAAAAGAAAAGTCAAATAACAAGTGGAATACGTCGCGTATGGAAACCCGCTGGCAGGAATACAAGGGTGCAATGGTGCGCGTGCAAATCTTGTTAGGAAATACCGATTTGCGCGAAATGCGTTTGCGCTTGATGCAGAATGCCGACGGTATGGATGTTGATGGCGACAGTCGCGCCATATTGGGTCAGGTTGCAGATTACGAAATGAAACGTGTTTGTGGCCGCAACGCGGACAGCATTGTTATGGTGTACGACCGCCCATCGTTTGATGTGATGCGTCCAACACCGTTCTTTGATTATAGAATAGAGGCCGAGGGCGCAACCATGCGTGAATACGGTTTCAGATGCGTTTACAATAAATAATTTACAAAAGGGTGAACAAATGAAAAAAATTATGACCGCAGTTATTGCCGCTGGGGCATTTGCGCTGGGCGCGTGCGACAGCAATGCAAACGATGTTGCAAAAAATGGCGACACCGTCGTTATCGACTTTGCTGGATTCAAAGACGGTGTTCAATTCCCAGGGGGCACGGCAACGGGCTATAAATTGACACTGGGCAGTAATACATTCGTTCCAGGGTTCGAAGAACAGGTTGTTGGTATGGCACGTGGCGAAACCCGTGATATCAATATCACATTCCCAACAAATTATTACCCAGAATTGGCGGGTCAAGACGTTGTGTTCAAAGTCACCGTCCAAGATATCATTAAATAAAAAACGGGGCCTCGCCCCGTTTTTTGTTAGAGCATAGATAATAGATGTGCGCCGAATGGCGCACTGTTTTATTCACTGGATTGCCGCGCATCGCTACGCTCGCTCGCAATGACAGAGATTCTAGCACGTGTGTCGCCTGCGGGCTAACGCCCTTGCCGTATCCTGCGCTTCGCTTGGATTCATTGCGAACTAAGTGAAGCAATCTAGTAAATAAAGCAGTGCGCCATTCGGCGCACATCTATTATCTATGCTCTAAAAATGCCCCGATGGGGCATTTTTTTATTCCACTGCAACGATAAATATTTTTGCGTCGTTTGCGGCGCGGATTGTGGCCTCTTTATCAACCACAAAACAGGTCTTGGCATTTACAATAATCCCGCGCAGGTGCGCCGCTGCAACCGCGCGCACGGTGTCAACACCAATCGCCGGAATATCAATGCGCAAATCCTGCCCTGGTTTGGTCATTTTTGCAAAGATACCACTGGCGCGCCGTTTGTTTTTGCGCATATCGACCACGCGTTCCAGCATTTTTGCCGTACCCTCGGCCGCTTCGACCGCGATTACCTGTTTATCAACCACAACAGATGCACCGATGTCGGCGGCACCGATGGTGCGCGAAACATCCACGGCGCGTTCAATATCGCGTGTGTCTGATTTGCTGGGCTTTCTTTTGGTTTTAATGCCCGCCGTTTCAAATGCCAGTTCCGGTGCGGCGTCCTGTGCCGCAACGATTTCAAACCCGCGCTTTTCCAATGCCTTGTTCAATGCAACCCCCATAGAATCGTACCCCTTTTGATGTTTCATAATACTGAACAGCATGCCGATTGACCACCAATCTGGGCGTATGTCAGCAAAATTTGGGTGCCCCAGTGCCCCCACAAATGTCAGTTTATGAATCCCGCGACGACGAAATTCACGAATTGCCGGCCACGCGCCGCCCAATCGCACCGTTAAATCAGGATTCAATTCGGGATTTACAAAATTTTTTAACCCAACAATATATACGTCCCAGCCATTGCGGCGTAACGCATCGCGGGCAAAAAACGGTAAATCCAACGCGCCTGCAATCAGAGCAATTTTTTTATCTGTATTTTTTTTCTTCATGTCCAGAATAATACGCGCAAAAGGGGCTGGAATCAAGTTGCAATTTATGATAAAATTTTAGCATAATAAATAAGTAGGCAAAAATATGAAAAAGATTTCTTGGTTTGGTGTTCTGGCGGTGCTGGTGCCGATTGCATCTGGCGCGGCTGGGTACAGTGATGCGGCATTCCAGCGCGAGGTTAAAACCGGACTGGATTTAGTCGGTGCGCGTTCAAACGTTGATGTGTTGCCGGACGTTGCCCCTGGGGAACTGGGTGCGGACGTGTATCAGACCGTTGGTGCGGCTGATAACGCAGATACCCAAATGTTTATTCCAACAACAATGTATGTTCGTATGGGGGCGGGGTTGAATTTGGGATTCGCCACGGATCAGGCAAAAATCGGCAGTGAAAAATTTGATGCCAGCGGCGGCTATGCAACCCAGATTGGCTTGGGTTGGAATTTGTCGTCGTATGTCCGGACCGAGGTTGACTTTCAATCCACAACGCTGAAATTTTCAGATGTTAAGAATATCACAGCGGATTATCGCACGGTTGGTGCAATGTTGTATTTTGATTTTGCACGTCGCTATGTCCAGACGGGTGATATCACACGTCGCCGCACATTTGTCCCATTTATGGGGTTGGGTGCGGGATTTGGCCAATATGAATTTCAGGGTCGCGATGGCGCAGATGGATTTGTTATTGCTGCACCGCGCGCCGCGTTGGGCTTTAATGTAATGTTGACTGATTTGATTGGTATTGATGTTATGTACCAATACAATATGATGATTGGTCATGGTTTTGGGTGGGGTGTTCGTGACGGCGGTGTTGATAATATCAGCAACGTTATGGCGTCATTCCGTGTGAACTTTTGATGGGGGCATATAAAATGAAATATGGATTCTTGTTTTGTCTGATTGGTTTAATGCCAGCGGTGGCGTCCGCGGCAATCCCGTATCGCGTGGAACAGGTCAAAACCCCCGTTGCGGCAATTTCTGGCAACGATGACGAGGCATTTGCCCGTATGCACCGTTTCTATGTTGGCGGTATGTATGATTTTTCAATGTGGGACAGTTATACGGACGACAATATGTTGCATGTCGCAGGTAACAATACATCTTCGTTCGAAGCGGTCGCTGGCGTTCGTGTCTTGGATACCTTTCGTGTCGAGGCAAATTATGTTCGCACAAATGCAAAATGGAATGCGTTCAAATTGACAGGCGACACGGCATTTGTGAATGCGATATTTGATGCCCGTATCGACAGTATGTATCGTCTGTTCCATTCCCAGCGTATTGTGCCGTATGTTGGCGCGGGCGCAGGTCTGTCGTGGAACAGTGGCGATGATATTCATCTTGATAAAAAAATCAGCCCAGTTGCCGCGGCATTGGCGGGGGTTGGATTTGAACTGGGTGAACATTTTACGGTTGATTTAGGTTATCGGTACATATATATGTTCAAACCAGAATTTGCAGGTTTGTCGGATTTTGCGCCAACAGCGCATCAGTTCCGCGCTGGTGTTCGTCTGAATTTCTGAGAATAAATGAAAACATGTCCGTTTTTTGGTGTTTGTGGTGGTTGCAAATTTGATTTTGCCGCTGCTGACTATCACGACCAGAAAATGGCATTGTTGCGTGATTTGCCAATTACTGGCGATGCCGTGTGGACGGCGGCGGGATTGCGCCGTCGCGCCGATTTCGCGTTTGCTGGGGGAAATTTTGGATTCTATGCCCCACAATCCAAGGATATTGTGCCGGTGCGGTCGTGCCCGAATCTGGTGCCTGAAATAAACGATATTTTGCCAGCGGTGGCGGCATTGCCATGGGTGGCGTCTGGCGCATGCCTGATTACATCGTGTGATAATGGTATTGATGTCGCAATATCATCAAGTGTGCCGTATTTTACGGCGGAATTTCGCGATGCAGCGATAAAAATCCCCGCAATTCGCATTACGTGGAATGACCGTACGATAAAGCAAACTGGCACGCCACAGGTAAACTTTTCGGGGCGCGCTGTTGCGTACCCACCGGCGGCATTTTTACAACCAACGGTGGCCAGTGCGGACGTATTGCGCAATATGGTTGTTGCAGCGGCGTCTGGCACACATCGCGTTGCAGATTTATTTTGTGGACTGGGGAATTTTACATTTGCCCTGAATGCCGACGGGTTTGATATTGTGGGCACGGGCGTAAAGCGTGATTTATTTACGCACCCGCTGACGGTTGGTATGCTGCGCGCATACGATTGCGTTGTTATGGACCCGCCACGTGCGGGCGCATTGGCGCAATGCAAAGAATTGGTTAAATCTGATGTTGCACGGGTAATATATGTGTCGTGCAACCCACAAACATTTATGCGCGATGCGCGGGTATTGACCAATGGCGGGTATCAGATGCAGCAACTGATTCCTGTTGACCAATTTGTTGGCAGTGACCATTGGGAACTGTTTGCTGTATTTGAAAAATAAATCAGTTATTATTTATCAGTTCGCGCTTTAATATGCGTACGTTTTGCATCATATCATCAATCAGGCGGTGTACGCGGTTAGAGTCCAACACGCCATTGCACAAACATTATATGTTTTTTGTGCTGTAAACACAACAAAAAAACGCCGCCGGTGTTGCCCAGCGGTGTTTCCGAATGCCCTGAAAGGAAGGAAAGGAGAAAAAGAAATGGGCATTCTAAACTGTAAAAAGGGTTGGGGCCCAGAGTCCAGAGGAGAGAGAATGTAGGAGGGAGTCTGAATCCCTGAACCCCGTGTCGCTGGGGTTGCCCCCTTTGACGAATCGAAATGTAATACAATATTTGTTATTTGTCAAGAATAATTGTCAAAATTTTTTTTAGGCAATTTTTTTATTGTACGTCTGGTGGCGGGATTTTTTGCCTAACTTGTTGATATTCCTAGGAAATGGCACTTGTTGCGGTCGCGGGGTATTGGGCATAAAATCACTGTACAGGTTCAACAAATTGGCACAAAACCACAGGAGAATGATATGACACACGAAGATGTATGGCGCGCAATAGAACGTTTTGCCGATGAACACGGTATGTCTTGTTCCGGATTGGCCCGATGCAGTGGTCTGGACCCGACCACGTTTAACCGCAGCAAACGCTGGTCCCGCGAAGGGCAACCACGCTGGCCGTCAACCAACAGTATTTCAAAAATATTGTCGTCAACGGGGGCAAATATCGCCGATTTTACCAAGTTTATAGACCCGCCCGCACGTTCGCGCGAATAATCACATAAATTTGATAATGCCGCGCATGGGGTGCTGCGCGGTATTTTTTATGGACAATCGTGAATGCTTCGTTTATGCTGGTTGTATGTTAAGTGGCATCAGAATATATTCCGCAGATACCGTGTGGCGTCGCATATTGTCTGATTTGAATGCGACGGTGCTGGATTCGCCCGATGTGACCGCGGTGGATTTTGATGTACTGGTTATTCCGCCACGTGCCACTGCCATGGAATTAAAGGCGGTGATATTGGCGGCCATGGACAATTCAAATATTATTCATAATGTATTTGGCCGTGATGTGGCGTTACCACGTCTGCAACGCCAGATTGTCGTTTTGTTGGCTCAAACAGGTGGCATGACCGCGGCGCAGTTAAAGGTTGCGCTGGGGTATTCGCCAAACGCTGCAACACATACGGTTGATACGGCGATATATCAACTGCGCCGGACATTTGGACGGGAACTGATTCAAAATAACAATGGGGTGTACAAAATTGGCAGGATATAAACTGATTTCTTTTGATAAAATACCCAGTACCCAGACATATGCGTTGGATATGGTGGCGTCGGGTACGGCACGTGATCACACCATCGTCATGGCAGAGGCACAATCCGCCGGTCGTGGTCGGTATCGTCGTACGTGGGTGTCGCATCATGGAAATTTTTATGCCAGTTTTATTTTCAGTGCGCCCGAACGCGATTCGCGCCTGTCGTATATGGTGGCGGTTGCAATTGCAGAAACGATTATGTCATTTGGTATCATACCCACAATAAAATGGCCGAATGATATTTTGATTGATGGGAAAAAGGTATGTGGTGTATTGATTGAATATGCCGGCGCATTTGTGATTGTGGGTATTGGGATCAATATCAAATCTAATCCAACAGTTGCCGAAAACATAACAACAAAACTGGAAAATTATGCCGATGTGCCCAAGGCGGAATTACTGAATCGCCTGATGCGGAATCTGGATAAATGGATGAAAACAGATTTCGCAATCGTGCGCGCCCGCTGGATGGAATTGGCAATTGCACTGCGCAAAATTGTAAAGTATCGTGGTCAAGATGTAGAATTGATTGAAATAAACGAAAATGGTGCGCTGGTATTGCGCCGTGGTTCTGAATATATGTTGGCATATGGCGACGAAATCAGTATGAAATAAATGCCGGATTTCCGCGCGATTGCGCGTGTGATAAAAATACATACTTGACTTTTTTGTCGATTTATGATATTATAATAAACATCAACAAGCAAGATTATGTCCGCGTCATGCGGGTTTTTTTATTGCAATTTTTGACCGCGATTCTTCCATCGCGGTCTTTTTTTTATATCAAAAACACGGGGGCCACGTATGGAACTGATAACGAATTGTGCGAATATGACGCGTGATGCATATAAAATCGCACGCACGGTTTATGCCGAAACATCTGGCAAATCATTGCCATTGGTCGAAGCATTCACATCAATGATTTCAAATATTGCGCGCGTTCGTGGTATCGCGCCAGCATCTGTTGTAGATGATGCTGATTTATTCACGCATAACGCGAACACAGAAATCGATACAACAGGGCGCGCGTTTCAAATGTGCCTGCGCACCGCGCAAAGAATGTTACGTGGTAATTTGTCAGATATAACGCATGGCGCAGTTCGCTTTCATACAGTAAATCAAATGCCAGATTGGGCAACGGCACGTGGTTATATTGCTGATATTGATGGTATGTTGTTTTACTTATAACGGTATACGGTGATAAAAATGCAACGTATAATTCATGGTGGTTTTTTATCAGACCGTCGCACGCAAATTATGTCGGGCGTTGGCATACTGTCGGCCGTTGCCGCGTACTTGGTTGGCGACAGTGATATATTCATATTACTGCAAACAATATTTACACTTGGTGGAATTTATTTTATGCACAGACAATCAAACACAAACAAAGGAAAATGATAATGGAAAAAATTCCTGAAAAATTTCAAAACACAGATGGAACATTAAACGCTGACGCGCTGATAAAATCATACACTGAATTGGAACGCAAAATTGGAACGATGGTATCTGTGCCAACCGCAGACAGCGATGACGCCACGCGCGCACGTTTCAATCGTGCAATTGGTGTGCCCGCATCGGCCGATGAATATCCAACAAATGATTTGTTTGGTGATAATGATTTGCAGAAAAAATTTCTGGAAATTGGATTGACATCATCACAGGTTGAACAAATTTATCATATTGCAGATGAATTTTTATCACCTGTGTTATCAGATTTATTTGTTGCACAAAAAACAGAAAATGCATTTGCAGAATTGCAAAAATTTTTTGGTGGTGCGGACAAAATGCACGATGCAATAAAACAAATAAATGATTTCGGTACGCGTTTTTTCCCCGCCGATGCATTTGATGAACTGTGCTCTACACCCCAAGGAATCCAAGGCATATACAGAATGATGCAATCTGTTGAACCGAATGTAGAAATTGCAAACGATAACAATAAAAATTTATCTGATTCTGATTTGCGACGCATGATGCGCGACCCAAAATATTGGCGTGATCATGATGCGGAATATGTTCGTAAAATAGAAAACGGTTTCAAAAAATT
>SAMEA3663010__coassemble_267_pt1 | contig 23862 bp, 17 predicted proteins | sample SAMEA3663010__metabat2_low_PE_026 | metagenome-assembled genome bin SAMEA3663010 (sample SAMEA3663010) | pig gut metagenome | biome: pig gut; feature: pig-associated habitat; material: faeces | place: France | collected 2012 | reverse complement strand
CACGCTACGCTCGCAATGACAAAAGAGCTGGAATACCTGTTATAAAAAACAATCCGTTTTTACTAACTACTAGCACCACTGTCATTGCGAGGAATGAAATGACGAAGCAATCCAGTAAATTAAAAGTGCGCCAGATGGCGCGGCTCTACTGACTGGATTGCCACGCTACGCTCGCAATGACAAGGGTGCTAGTAGTGCATTTTATTGAAACTGCTGTTTTGTATGTGCCACTGGCACGTGTGTTTTCTGCACGTCTAGTTCTTTTGTCATTGCGAGGAATGAAATGACGAAGCAATCCAGTAAAAATAATGCGTGCGCCATTCGGCGCACATCTATTATCTATGCTCTAAATAAAAACCCGCCCATACGGGCGGTTTTTATTAGAATCCGAATACCATACGTTGTTTCGACTGACGTTTCTTTTCGTTACGTACGGCCTCTTCTTTCAAACGTTTGCGCTTTGTAGTTGGTTTTTCATAACGCTGACGTTCTTTCATTTCGCGGTACAGACCTTCTTTCTGCGATTTACGTTTTGCAACACGCAATGCCTGTTCAACGTTGTTATCGCGAACCAGAACTTTCACCATAATGTATTCACCCCCTTTCGGCGTAATCTATTTGTTTCAATCTTGGTGGAGCCAATCAGACTCGAACTGACGACCCCCTGCTTGCAAAGCAGGTGCTCTACCAACTGAGCTATGACCCCAAAACTTTGCGCTTTCTATGTCTGAAAGCGTACGCATTTTATACACTTTTGCACGCGTTGTCAACGTAAATCTTTCACTGGACAATTTTGACGTTTGAACTATAATATATAGTATGGAAAAGATGATTACAAATTCTGGGAATTTTAAGTGTGTCCAGACAAAATCTGGCCGTTATGCGTTGTACTGTGTCGACGCGATGGGTAAAATGCGTCGCGTACGCGGCATTGGCTTTGCGTCGCAACCGTTCCAGATTGTTGCACAATACCCGAACACGCCATACGTTGCCGTGCGTCGCACGGTTATGACGCCACGTGGCGCGGAAAACAAACTGTATTTGGTCAACACAAAAACCGGCGAAATGCCAGAACAGACACGCGATGGATTCAAATCCATTGTGTTTGACAGTGGCAGCAGAACTTTTTATTTCTCGCAGGATGCAGACGCACACTTTGCGCGTTATGCCCAATATTTGGCAATGCACAAGAACGGCATGGCAAACATTCCTGCGATGCAATATGCAAACGTAAATACTGCTGGCACACCCATTATGGTTGCCCCCATTGTACGCCAGCGGAAACGCAAACGTGTGCGTCGCGCACGTGGCAAATTGCGCGCACTGCGTCGCCTGCGCACCGCATCACGTAAATTGCGTCGCGCGCCAACGTCGCGCAAACCTGCGCTAAAATCGGCGGTCACGGCACACATGACTGTGCCATATACATTGCGCACTGCGCCTGAATTGACATACACAAAACCAATTATCAATGCGCCTGTGCCACGCGCCCCGCAACCACAACAGCAACAGCATATGTCACCAGAAATGATGCGCATACTGATATTGCGCCAGCGCGACGCGATGATGCAACGTATGCATTAAAAATTACCGCGATATAAAAACACACCGCCAAAAGGCGGTGTGTTTTTTTCGGGTTTTAGGGTTTCGTACGATGTTATTTCACGGTCAATTCTTTGCCATGAACATCAACGTAAACCGTGCTGCCCTCGCCAACAGAGCCAGACAAAATCAAATCGGCGATTTTATCTTCGACTGCAGACGTAATCAGACGCTTTAACGGACGTGCACCGAATGCCTCGTCATAGCCATTATCGCCCAACCATTTAATCGCGGCATCTGACACATTCAATGTGATGCGACGATCGGCCAAGCGATGTTCCAGATTATGTAACTGGATTTTCACAATGCCCGCCATAACGTCTTTGCCCAATGGGTTAAAGAACACAATTTCGTCAATACGGTTTATAAATTCCGGACGGAATTGGTGCTTTACCGCGTCCATCGACGGCAAATTGCTGGTCATGATGATAATCGTGTTTGTAAAGTTCACCACGTGCCCTTGGCCATCGGTCAAACGACCATCGTCCAAGATTTGCAAGAAAACGTTAAACACATCTGGGTTTGCCTTTTCGATTTCATCAAACAGCAACACCTGATACGGACGACGACGCACCGATTCGGTCAAAACGCCGCCCTGTTCATAGCCAACGTACCCTGGGGGACTGCCAATCAGGCGCGATACAGAATGCGGTTCCATATATTCGCTCATATCAATTCGGGTCATTGCCGTATCGTCATTAAACAGATATTCCGCCAATGCCTTGGCAACCTCTGTTTTACCAACACCAGTTGGCCCCAAGAACATAAAACTGCCCGCGGGACGATGCGGATCAGACAAACCCGCACGACTGCGGCGAATTGCACGCGAAACAACCGTCAACGCATGGTCTTGACCGACGACGCGTTTGCGCAATTCATCTTCGATATTCAGCAATTTAGATTGTTCTTCGGCGTTCAGTTTGTCCGCTGGCACACCAGTCCATTTGCTGACAACGGCGGCAATATGTTCCGGTAAAACCGTCTTGTATTCACGCGCATCGGCATTCAGTTTGCGAATTTGTTCCTCTAATTCTGGAACTTTGCCATATTGCAATGCCGATGCCTTTTCATAGTCGCCATTACGCATGGCAGTTGCAACCTCGGCCTTGGCCGCATCCAACGCCGCCATCGCATCGGACAGCGCACGCATCTTGCCCTGCTCGGTCATATTGTCCGATTCGTTTTGCAATTCGGCAATCAGTTTATCTAATTCACCCAAACGCTTTTTGGAATCCGCATCTTTTTCTTTCTTTAACGCCTGTTGTTCGATTTTCAGTTGCATCAAGTGACGATCAACCTCGTCCAACTTTTCAGGTTTTGATGCAATTTCAATACGAACGCGCGCGGCGGCCTCGTCAATCAGGTCAATCGCCTTGTCCGGCAAAAATCTGTCCGTGATATAGCGATTCGATAATTTAACCGCCGCGACCAGCGCAGAATCCGAAATACGAACACCGTGATGCCCTTCGTATTTTTCTTTCAGTCCACGCAAAATTGAAATCGTGTCATCAATTGTCGGTTCATCAACATAAACCGGCTGGAAACGACGCGCCAATGCTGGGTCTTTTTCAATATACTGGCGATATTCGTCCAATGTTGTTGCACCCAAGCAGTGCAATTCGCCACGCGCCAACATTGGCTTTAACAAATTGCCGGCATCCATGCTGCCTTCGCCTTTGCCTGCGCCAACCAGCGTGTGCAATTCATCAATGAACAATATAATCTCGCCATTGGCGTCTTTGACCGCTTTCAAGATTGCTTTGAATCGACCTTCGAACTGGCCACGGAACATAGCACCCGCCATCAGCGCGCCCATGTCCAGCGACAACAGTTTTTTCTTTAACAAATTTTCCGGCACGTCGCCAGAAACGATTCGTTCGGCCAGTCCCTCTACTATCGCGGTTTTACCGACACCTGGATTACCAATCAGCACAGGATTGTTTTTCGTACGACGCGACAATACCTGAATGGTACGACGAATTTCCTCGTCACGACCAATCACTGGGTCCAATTTTCCATCAGACGCCAGTTTGGTAAAATCAGTCGTATATTTTTCAATCGCCTGCTGTGGCGTTTCTTGCATTTCTTCTGGATTCATGGTTATAAATCCTCCTGTTTTTATATTTTTTCGTTGATATGTATATAGTATCAAAACTGTCGTTTGCAAGGCACAGGAATATATTGCGCAGAAATTTTTTTTGTACTATTCTGATGCACATAAAGCGGGGGTAACAGCAATGACAGAATTTTCCAGCACCGACATCGAACAAATAAAAAATCACGGTTTAACACCTGACGCCGTCGCCGCACAAATGGCGGACTTTGCGCGCGGTTTTCCATATGCCGACGTCAGTGCCGCCGCGACAATCGGCAACGGTATCATTAAAATGTCAGACGCTGATATCGCACGTTACAGCAAAATTTATGCTGATGCCCAATCACATAAAAAGGTTGTAAAGTTCGTACCCGCGTCTGGCGCGGCAACGCGTATGTTCCGCGACCTGTTTGAATTTATAAATACAGGCACAATGAATGATGTTACGCGTCGCGTGCTGGACAACTTGGACAAATTCGCATTCTGGAATGATTTGAAACCTTTTTTGCCAACCAATGCCAGTGACGCGGACAAAATCGCATGCATTTTGACCAATGCGGGCCTGAATTACGGCAATTTACCCAAGGGGCTGGTTGCCTTTCATAAATACACCGAATACAGTCGCACCGCCGCCGAAGAACATTTGGCAGAGGCCGCCGCATACGCAACTGCTGGTGGTGTGGCACGCATACACTTTACCGTGTCGCCCGAACACATGGCGGGATTTAACGCCGTTCTGGCACGTGCCGTACCGGAATACAGCGCGCGCTATGGCATAAAATACGATATTTCTATGTCGACCCAGCGCGCCAGCACAGATACCATTGCCGTCAACCCAGACAACACGCCTTTTCGCACGGACGATGGGAAATTATTATTCCGTCCCGCAGGTCATGGCGCACTGATTGAAAACCTGAATGATATTGATGCCGACATTGTGTTCATCAAAAATATTGATAACGTCACAACAGACCACCATCGCGCCGACACGGTGCAATACAAATGCGCGCTGGCGGGATTGATGCTGGAATTGCAGGCGCGCGCGTTTGAATACCTGAATAACTTTGCGGCACACAACATTGACGAAATTCGCGCATTTATCAGAAACGATTTGTGCGTGCGCATTGCGCCCGATGCACCCGCAGACGTATTGCGCGTAATTCTGAACCGCCCAATTCGTGTGTGCGGCGTGGTAAAAAATATCGGTGCACCTGGGGGTGGCCCATTCTGGGTGCGTGGCGACGACGGTACGGAATCATTACAGATTGTTGAATCCAGCCAAATTGCCCCTGATGTCCGCAATATTATGAACACGTCATCGCACTTTAACCCCGTAGATTTGGTATGCGGCGTGCGCGATGCGCGTGGGAACAAGTTTGATTTAACAAAATTTATTGACCCAAACACCGGTTTTATTTCGGATAAATCGTTCGGCGGTCGTGCCCTGCGCGCGATGGAACGCCCAGGGCTGTGGAACGGCGCAATGGCGCATTGGAACACACTTTTTACAGAGGTTCCCATCACCACATTCACACCAGTCAAAGTTATTTGCGACCTGTTGTCGCCGATGCATATGGACAAATAAACCAAAACAGAAAACATTACTTGACATTTCCAGAAATTTAGTATAAATTATGCCCCAGTTATTAAAGGATTATTGATATGCCACGTGTATGTACAGTTACAGGTAAGAAAACAGAAGTAGGAATGAACGTTTCCCACTCTATGCGTCATACAAAACGCACATTCTTGCCAAATTTGCAAAAGTTAAATTTCCACAGCGATATCTTGAATCGTGATTTCGCATTGCGTATTTCGACGGCCGGTCTGCGCACATTGACCAAACACGGCGGTCTGGACGCATATGTTATGGCAAAACCAGTATCACGTTTGACCGATGATATGGCTGCGATTAAAAAAGCGATTGAAAAAAAGCAAGGCAAGGCCGCTGCCCCTGCAAAGAAACCGGTGCACAAACCTGCCCGCAGTGCTCGCTTGGTTAAAAAAGTAGAAGCCAAGAAAGCCGCTGTTGCGAAATAATCGCGCGGTTTTGGCCCCGTGGCGGAATTGGTAGACGCGCTTGACTCAAAATCAAGTTCTGCAAGGAGTGTCGGTTCGAGTCCGACCAGGGCCACCAAAAATATAAACCACCATTTGGGTGGTTTTTATTTTTGCCCTGTCGAACGAGAACCGTCGGTTCGTCATGCAAGTTGGCAAGAACAAGTGCAATTTTTTGCACGCCGTTCGCGCCTTACGTATGGTACGCGATGTGGCGCCCAGCCACGCAACGTACAATCCGACCGGGGCCCACCACTATGACTAGCAGAGCGATTTATCGCGATGCGTCAGGAATGCCGCGCAGGGCCGTGCCCCGAGCGAAACTGATATAAACCACCATTTTGGTGGTTTTTATTTTTGCCCTGTCGGATGAGAACCGTCGGTTCGGAACAAGCGGCAATCCCTTTGCCACATTGCACGCAACACTATTTGAGCTTTGAACTCTGAACTTTGAACTTTATAAAAAATGCGCCAGTGGCGCATTTTTTATTTCTCAATTTTTTCTATTCTGTCAACATCGATTTCGGTTTTGAACAGATTGGCATCGACATCGCCATACAATTTGACAGTGTCGGTTGCACGAACATCAACGCCGCCCCAATCTTCGTCATCAATTTCAACAACCACAGAATCCGTCCCATCACGGAACAAATATTTTTCATCACCCATGCGCTGGATAATATTGCCCTGAATAATAACAGGTGTGTCATCACGCATTTTTTTAACCTGTGCCACACTAACAATCACATCAGCATTATGGGATGCAACGGGCGCATCCGCAATAAACCCAGCAAATGACGCAGACGACGCCATCATGCCAGCAATCACAAATACAGATATTTTTTTCATATTCCTTCCTTTTTGTTGTTTCAATGCATAAATTGTAACACGCTATTTTGTTAAATGCACGTCCATTTGTGGGAATGGGAAATCAATCCTTTTCTTTGGCAATTCACTGTAAATCTGTTCCAGTGTATCTGCGCTGGCGTCTGCCATATCGCCATATTTTGACCAGAAACGTACGGTCAAAATAACCGCGCTGTCGCCCAATTCCCGCACGAATACAGATGGTGCGGGCGTGCCCGCGATTCGTGGGTCCCGCGCCAATATATCCAAAATCGCTCGACGCGCGACCGGAATACGTGAACCGTATGAAATTCCGACCGTCAAATCAGTGCGACGCAACGACCCGCCCGACAAATTTGTGATTTCGCCGTTAGACAACGCCCCATTTGGCAAGAATATAACTTGATTATCAAATGTGTGCAATTCAGTTGTAAAAATCATAATCTTTTTCACAACGCCGGTTTTGCCCGTGGCGGTTAAAATCGTGTCGCCGACCTTGAACGGTTTCAAAAACAATATAATAATACCACCGGCAAAGTTCTGCATTGTACCAGACAACGCCATGCCAACGGCCAATGCGCCCGCGCCCAAGACCGCAACGATTGACGTCATCTGAACCCCAACCGTCGTCAGCGATATCACAATTGCAATTATACGCAATACAATACTGACAAACGAACCAATAAATGATTGCAACGATGGGTCAAGATGTCTGCGTTCCATTCCACGTTTGACAGATCGCGAAATACGTCCAGCCAACCACAGACCCGCAACCAATATAAAAATTGATAGGGTCAGTTTTATTGCGAAATGCACCGCAGTTTGCCCCAGCGATGTAATCACAGATTCCAAATTTATATCTCTTGCTAATGCACGTGCAACTGTCATGAATATAGTCCTTTATGCTAAAATAATCGGGTCATGAGACCCGATTTTAATCGTTACATTTCTATGTCTTCACAATTCGGGCCGTTTGTTGAAACCTTGCAACTCTTGTTCGCTTTGCGGAACCAGTTGCCACCCTTGATTTCACAACTTTGTGTTGTTGTGGTGGTGCACACGTGGCATACACGCGTATCACGATTGAACACACTGGTCACCGTACGGGTAACACCACTGCCCGCGGTGGTGGTAACCGACGTTTCGCCATTGCCGCCACGCGTTAAATCTGCGTTTGTCAAACCAGACCCCACATCATAACTGATTGCGTATGGCGCGGCCAGTGGCGTTGATGCCTGCGTCGATTCCGCAGAAGCCGTTCCGCCATTTTCGGCCATTTTCTGGCACATATATTGCGCCAAATCCGCCGATGCATTCTTGGTGGCTGATGCAATTTCCGAATTTAACTTTGCATTATAGTTATCTTGGGCCTGACGCAGGGCCGCCGTCGCAATTTGCATTTTGACACTGTTCAACAGGTTCGGGAAACGCGCCATTGTTTTCTGGTTTGCATCACCCGTAATCTGGGACAGATTGCGACCACTGACGCAGTACTGAATTTCAGGGTCTTGTTCAATCATCAAAATCGTGCGATTGATTGTTCCCGCAATATTATTCAGTTCTTCTTCAATAGATGAAATGATACCATCAGCATTTGCAACATTCGCGTTACGGCTGCGTACCTGTGCCAAGTATTCGTTGACACCAATTTGCCCTGCCCCCAATTTTGTTGTTGTGCCATCGCCGTTATCAACCACGCGCCCTGTTGCATCGCCCATCTTGATACTGCCGAACGAAATCATACCAGTTACGCGGTACGTTGTGCCATCTTTCTGGCTGCGCAACGACCCCGTGCCCAGCGTATCATCAGACGCAAATTTATTACAGTCGGTGGTGCTGCCACAAACCTCTGTCATCTTGGCATCAACCAAATCCTGACACAGGTTCAATGCGGCGTTATCAATATTCAGATACAGCCCCATCAACATAGAATCCAAATCGTCCATCGAGAATGCTGGATTGTTCGCCTTGCACACGACCAATGAATCAATCGGACAAATATCATGAATGAAATCGTAATCCATACCAATGCAATTCTGAAATTCAGACCCGCAACGTGTATCTGCGGTAAAGCAATCTTTGACCTCTTGGGTGCACGCATCAACACGCATTGCCGCCAACTTATCCGTGACATAACCCCAAATCAGCGGTTCCATGCGTTCGCACGGATCAATTTCCACCTTGCAGAAACTGCGCGCCATATCTGGACGAGACAGACACGCGTCCATTGTTGCAAGGCCCTTGCCCGCAATGTCGTCTTTACATGCGGTCTGGATACAATTTGAAATATTGGTCAGGCACGACTGACGGAACTTTGATTCAATTTTTGATTCTGCCAATTTAATTGTTGGCGCGGCCTCGCGCAGGAACGCCGGCCACACTTGATTGCGCACGGCAACACAGTTGTCTAAAACCTTTTCGCAGATTGCACGTTTAGAATCCAGAATTTCCATCGTAGATGCAGTGATGTCATATGTATTTACCGTCGCGACCTTGGTCGATGCAGTGCTGACCGCGGTGTTATTCTGCATATTTTCAGACGCAATCGTTGAAACGCAATTTTCCCAATCCTTGCCACACGCGTCATCGGTCTGCATGCACTTTTTGAATTCAACCATACAAGTACCCAAATCGTACTTGTTTGCGGATTCAAAACTTTCGCGCAGGGCATCGCGAACCTCCGCTTGGGCAGCGGCCAAATCCTGCTTTGCGTTAGCCATCTGGGTGGTTAAACTGTTTTCAAACCCCTTGCAATCCGATACAATTTGACGTGAATATAATTGGGTCAAGAAATTCAAATCTTTTTCACAGTTATCTGGAATTTGTGCAGTGCATAATTCCTGTGCAGCGGCAAACAATGCTGCGCCTGTCTTGTCGGCAATAGTGCTGATTTCACTGTCAAAAACATCTTCGTCATAGACGCTTGTTTCAAACAAAGACATCAAACTCTGACGGGATTGCGCTTTTCGTTCCGCCGCCGTCAAATCGCCCGCCGATATAATATTACCATTTTCGTCGTATTTACGCGCGCCAGTAAAGACAATGTCCGCATTTGCGCCCGCTTTAACTTTTTCGACATCTTCGGTGCGAATACGCGCGGCCTCGTCCATCATTGATTTGATTTCAGATAACTGGGATTCATATTTCGCGTTATCGTCACTGCACGCACAACTGCCACCGTTGGAATTATCAGTAATACAAAACTGATCCATGCAACCAAAATACGCATCATAACACGCCTGATCATACAGCCCCGTGGCGGTCAGTCGCGTACGTACAGTTGTGCCGTTTTGAATTGCCGATTGTTTGGAAACCTTGGTCGATTTGACCGCAGCCGCCGCACCACTGAAATCAGCAAATGCCACGCCACATAACAAATACGCTATAATATTTTTCAGATTCATCTCTCTCCGCCCATATCATCTTACATATTTATATCTTCGCATGATTCGATTTCCTGACAAAATTCTTGCTGGCCACCGGCACTGAGTCCTGCGAACAGACCGCCAACCGCACCAACAACACCACCAATCGCCGTGCCCCACCCTGGGGTTACCATTGTGCCGGCCGACGCACCCGCAGTCATACCACCCGCCAGACCTTTCAGCCCCGCAGTACCCTTGGATTCACCACCGGTTTCACAAACCTGTTGCACACGGCAAACATGACAGTTGCGCAATGATGGTTCAAACGAGACACTGCGAATATAACTGTAATTCTTGCTGGACTTGTCCGGTGTTTCCACCTGATACGTGGCCAAACAATTCTTTTCGGCCGCCGTCAAGTCCTGTTTGCGCGACAGTTCTGCAATCTTGGTTTCCAATGCACGCATTGCACGATTTTCTGCACCAATTTGCGCAATCATTTTTGCACTGTTAAATACGGTGTCGCCCAATGACTTACGCCCCTGTGGCTTTTCACTGTCTTGGCATGCCGCAACGGTCTTGTCTTGTTCAAACTGTTTGAAAAATTCATCAACAGACGTTGAAACATTGTTGCGAACTGTTTCACGTAACGCCGCCAAATCTGTTGAATTATCAGGCACAGATGTCAGCGACGCAATCGTTGTATCGGTTGGCAGACACGACATATCAGTTCCGCATACTGCCCCCAACTGTTCGCCGAAATAATTCAAGCACCCCTGAACCAATTTGTAATCCATCTGTAACAAAACGGACTGAACAATAATATCGAATTGCTTTTCATTGTTGCACGATGGGTACATTGACTGTGGACACAGCGCGGCAATTTCCGCTGGCGTTTTGCCCAAACATTCTGGCGCGGTAAAGTTTTCACCACACTTGTCTTGTAAACATTTGTCAATATCATTTTGGCAAAACTGAGTACGCAGATAACCCAATTTGTCGTTCACGCTGCTTTGAATCCCAGGAATCAACGTTTCGCATTCTGTAATCACCGGACAAATACCCGCCGCCACATTTACATCGGTCAAACACGTTGAATTTGTTTCTGTGCTGCAACTGTCCTCCAAACAAACTTGTATTCGTGCCAAACATGTCGCGCGCGCATTTTTGTCTGCATACTTTGCAGCATCGGCCAAAATTGTTTCAGATTCCGCCGCCCAATCTTGAACGACATAATCACGCACCGCCATACATTGATCCAGCACGTTTTCACACGCATTTGCACGACGCCCCAGCAAGTCTGCATCCAGACAGTTTTCAAAATTAGTTCCGCAACCACCCTTGTCCGCGATACACGCACGATACGCCAACAAGCATTCACCACGATTGTACTTATTTGTCGTATCCAGCATTTCCAAACGTGCCTTGCGTACTGCGGCCTCGGCCGTGCGCTTGTTCGCGGTTGCGTTTGTTTTTTGGTCGGTCAAATACGCATTAAACGATTTACAATCCGATACAATCTGGCGTGCATACAAGGTTTCTTCCATTTCAGCCCTGTCGCCACACGCCGCCAATCTACCAGCGCAATATTCAGACGCCATCGCATACAGACTATCGCCAATATCATTATCAGAATCCAATGCGTCAGTATCACTAACACTGCTGCCACTGTTTAACCAATCAATAAAACTAATACCCGATGCACGCGAACTCTTTTTTGCCTCTTCACTTTCACCAAATACCAACTTTGCCTTGGCACCCAACTGCTCGCGCTCTACCCCTTCGGTATACAAGTTATCGGCATCAGATTGAATTTTTTGAATTTCCTGTATCAAGGTTTTTGACTGTTCAATATTTGACGAACATGCACAACGCCGCCCCTCGGATTCATCCAGCAAACAAAACTCATCCATACACGCGCGATATGCCGTACGGCAATCCGTATCCATACTTTTAGTATCAGATGTGGTATTTGTCGCCTCCGCCGCAACAGGTTCTGGCGTCGTGCTGGCGGTCACGCCCGTGGTTGTAACGGTCGGATTGGTCGTTACCGTCGGCTGTATTTTTACAGCTATATTTGGTGAACGCGCACCCGCCATAGACATACGCGTTACCCCAACGCGTACCGCATCCGCATCACGCGCCGCGCCAAACGCCATCGTTGGGACAGCACATAATAATGTCAAAAATGAAACTAATCTCATATGAATCCACCCTACACTACTATACCTAATTTTATCAAATGTCGGGGCGTGGCGCAAGCAGATAAAAAAATCTTGCAATTTTTTATGCCACGCATTATGATTACAGCCATAAATTTGCAGAAAAATCCAAGGAATAAATATGGCAAAAGATGATGTAATTGTATTCAGCGGCACGGTCGAAGACAAACTGCCCAACACCATGTTCCGCGTTAAATTGGAAAACGGACACGAAATTTTGGCAACCGTATGTGGCAAAATGCGCAAGGCGCGTATTTGGGTCAACATCGGGGAACGGGTTCGTGTTGAAATGACACCATACGATTTGGACAAGGGTCGCATTACATTCGTTGAACGTAATCGCCCAACCCCAGATGCAACCAATCAGTAAGTAAAAATCCACTCGCACGGTGGATTTTTTATTTGAAAATTATTGAAATACCCCTTGCCCAGAAATGGGCTTTTTTGATATCATATACCACGTATAAAGGAATGAGAAAGATTTTGCTTTTTGCCGCCACATTGTGTGCCGGCATCGGCATGGCCGATGCTGCGGTGCGCAGCGCGTCAAATCTCAGCCGCACCCCAACAACACCAGCCAGTCAATCGCAATCGGTCGTATCACGCGCCAGTGGCGTGGTCGGTGCCCAATCACGCGCCACAACCGCACGCAGCAATGCAAACGTCACCACATCGCGTACTGGGGTGCACACTGCGGGTCGCACCGCATCAACAAAAACGATCGCACGCACCGCATCAACGACAACTGCGCGTGCCACCACATCACGCGCCACTGGCTCCACCACACCTGCACGCAGTGGAACAACAGCCAACACCACGCGCAGTGCGCGCGCCGCCACAATAACCAGTGCCACCGGCACAAACACATTTGGCACGGGGTACAACGCATGTCGCGATGCGTACTTTACATGTATGGATCAATTTTGTGCGAAACAAAACGACACATATCGTCGTTGCGTATGTTCGTCAAAACTGACTGAAATTCAATCACGCGAACGCGCATTGACCAATGCGTCTGATAACTTGCAAGATTTCAAGAATTTGAATATAGAGATTATACCCAAAACCGCAGCAGAGGTTAACGCCATGCTGACCGCCAGCACCGGCGAATTGGCGGCATCATCGGCACGCGATAAATCTGCATCGGCAACCGCCCTCAGCGGCATTAGCGAGGTTTTAAGTAACGCAAAATCCAAATCACTGTCGACCAGCGGAACGCTGGACATTGCAGGCGACATAAACGCGATTTGGTCAACCACAGATTTGGCCGACGGCGCAAACATTTCAAACCTGACAGGCGAACCATTGTATAATGCGGTTCATGCCCAGTGCGCAGAAATGGTATCAGCAAACTGTCCGTCCAGCACGGTTTTGGGCATGGTTGTATCTGCATACGGCATGTACATTGAAAATGATTGCAGTGCATTGATAACCGCACTGGACAAGAAATTAAACACCGCAAACAGCACCATTCGCAGTACCGAACGCGAAATGAACACGGCGCGATTGGAAAATTATAACGCACACAATTCAACATCTATCAATGACTGTATTGCCCAGGTACGCAGCGATATCACCGCCGACACCGCATGTGGCAAGGATTATGTACACTGTTTGGACATATCGGGAAAATACCTGAATCGCGATACAGGCGCGCCAATTTACACCACAAATTTTTACCAGTTGGAAAACCAGATATCATTATCGGGCGATGTGTTGACCAACCCAACAAACCGAATGATTGTTGCCGAATTAAACAACAAGCGCGCATATGCCGCCCGCGGTCTGGACACTTGTCGCGAACTGTCGGACGAGGTATGGGACGAATTTATGCGTCAGGCAATCGTTGAAATTTATCAGGGGCAACAGTCGCGTGTCCGCGATGTTAAAAACGAATGTTTGGACGTTGTGAACGCCTGTTATGATGAACAGAGCAAATCGTTAAAAGATTTTAGCAATGTCAAAGAGCAGTTATTGATTGGTTCACGTCTGGAACTGTCCGAAGAATTATGCAAGGAAAAATTATACGCGTGCAGTAACCTGTATGGCGACGGGAATGGTAACGGTCTGGATTTATTGGTAAATGCAATGCGCAACATCACAGATCAGAAAATCGGCAAAGAATGTCTGACCACACTGCAAGAATTTGTCCAAGATACATGTGCAGTCCCCAACAACGACAGTTTGCACAATTACCCATACGCATGCCGTGTCTATGCCCCAGGCAGTCAAAAATACGCCGCAATTTCCACATGTAATCAACGTGTATGGAATGACACAGGCAGTGCATCCACCAGCCCTGATACCAGCGAAGATCAAACCACACCAGAACCAGGATGGTTGAAAGACAATGAATATATGTGCCACTTGGAATCTACATTCTATGAATGCAGCGAGGGGTACTATATGGTCGCCCAGAACGACAAAGGCGAATGGAAATATAATCCAAACGAAATCGCAGGCAACTATTGTTTCAGATGTCCCGCCGCCGCCACATCGTGCCGTGGGGGCAAGGCCCCACCATTCTATGCAAGCGAAAGCCAAGATATCTGTGGCACGGACTATATTGGCAGTTTGTATCAAAAGGTTGTTCGCTATGCAATGCAGGCATGCGTCCGCCCATCAGAATCCAGCAAGGGCGATTATGTATTGCCAACCACAATTATGCAAGATGTCAATGTTGTCATGGATTCTGTACGTGTCTCCATGGCCAAGGAATTATCAACGGAATGTGACCGTCTGGGCGGTGTATGGGTTGACACGCCATGGGTTGATGTGCAACGCGATGCCGATGGTCAACTGGATGGACTGCACGATTACACAGGCGACGCACAATATAAACTGTTCTATACTGAAACCAGTGCGAATACCCAGTGGGGTTATTGCCGCCCACCAAAAGATACAGACCAAGTATCCGCCAACAACGATACTGGTACTGGCGGCGGGACTGACGATAGTACTGGCGACGGGACTGGCGGTGGTGATACGGGCGGTAGTGATACAGGTGGCGATGATTCTGGGACAGACACCCCAAGCTAAGATATCGCCAAAGATAACGTGGGGCATTAAGGAATCAGGCAACTTGCACAATATGGCAAAATCTGATAGAATATAAAAATAAGTGAGAGATTGAGTATGAAAAAAATATTTATACTTTCAATGCTGTCTTTGATTGGCGCAAATGCGGGCGCGGCAACGCCGTGGTGGCAACAGCCAACGATTTGCAGATTGGACCCGACAAAATGCTATTCATCAATGGGCACAGGATATGACAGCGAAATGTGGGACGTCGACAGCAGTTGTCGCGGAATGAAATGGATTTGTGCCGATGCACTGACCGATACTGGGGCAACCGACGCAAAACTGATTGGACGCGCAGACATTGCACGCGGCGTAGGCATTGATTCTGATTTTGACACCAATGTATTAAATGGCGATTGTTTTGGTATGCGCAAATCCAGTGCTGGTGGCACCAAAGTTCTGGTTGATGGCAAATACGTCAATGTATGGTGCGCGGGCGTTCTGGATGATGTTGACGAAACCTTGGAATTTGGTGAAATTACACATGGCACGCAACCAACGTGTCAAACACTGGCAGACGATGGTTTTGTCGCGATCGCCCAAAATCGTTGTATTGGGAAATCGTTTGACAGCGTCAAATACTTTATTGAATGTGATGGTGGTGATGGCACACTACCCAATCGTTTGATTGTATTAAATGGCGCAGAAGCAAACACATCTGGCGGTATGGCCAGTCGTGATGCTGCGGACCAGTTAATGGACAAGATGTACGACGTATCACAAAAACAACACAAAAAATATTTCAAATAAAAAATGCGCCACCGGCGCATTTTTTAGAGCATAGATAATAGATAGTGCGCCAGTATCCGCCATGCGCAACATTATAAACTGGATTGCCACGCGTCGCTACGCTCGCTCGCAATGACAGAGATTATAGCTAGTGTGTCGCCTGCGGGCTAACGCCCTTGCCGCATCCTGCGCTTCGCTTGGATTCATTGCGAACGTAGTGAAGCAATCCAGTAAATAAAGCAGTGCGCCGAATGGCGCACACATTATTTTTATCACGACGGTGCACAGCGAATACGGGTGTCATAAAAAAAACTTGTCCCCAAATGGGGACAAGTTTTTTTATCAGAATTCATATCTGAATTTTGCCATACCAGTTTGTGATGTGTAATCTTTGTGCAGATTCAAATCATAAACCAGCGAGATTTCCAGACCATTGTATTCTGCGGTCAGGCCAATTCCAAATTCCCCACCAAAGCGGGACAGACGGTCGCCATCAACCACATAGGACGCTGCGCCTGGCATTGTAACGGTGGACATTGCTTTGTCAGAAACAAAGTCATATGTCGCTGCCGCGCGCAGTTCTGGGAACCAGTTGATAACCGAATCGTTTTCAATTGCGAAACGATATTTCATACCAGCAATTCCAGTCAAGAAATCTGTATCATCGCTGCTGACATGGTTCAGACCGTTGTTGTACGAATCCTGTGACACATGCAAATAACGCAGACCGACTTCTGGTGTCAGGCCAGACGCGAAATCATAACCGGTCATAACCTGGCCACCAAACGCGTCAGTGTCATAATCTGATTCCAGACGAACACCAAATGCGTCAACAGTTTCGTTATATTTTGACATTGTGTAATTCAATGCCGCATTGACGAACCATTCGCTTGGCTTGTACTGGGCATATGCAAATATGCTGTTGCTGTCAATTTCGGTATCGCGACCGCCATTGGCATGAACATCAGAATGTCCGAACGCATAACCCAAACCAATCGTGTACTGTTTGTCAATCAGCGCATCAAACCCAGCCGACACACCACGGGTGTATCCGTTGAACTGGCCATTGAATTTGGATTTATTAAACATACCCTGTGCCCCCACGCCGTAATCAGCATCAGACAAATCACCACCGCTGCGGCCCATTGTGCCCTCCGATGGTGCACCCGCCATACGATTCGCCGCCAGTGTCATGACTGCGCCCTGAACAGATTGCGCAACCGATTGAACGACCGGTTTATCAACTGGGTTTGCCTTGGCAGATTCAGTTTCAATATAATCTGTATCTCTATTACGCAACGCCTGTTGCACGTTCAGCGATGCAATATTTGCCAAATCGTTATCAACATTTGCCAACGCAGCAACCATATTTGCCGCAGTACCAGTCAGACCAGTGTCCTTCGCAATTTCTTCAACCTTTTTGGTTGCGATTGTAACTGCGCCATTATCGCCCTTGGTCACATCATAGATTACGCCGGCATCAACGACAGTATATTCGTTCGCATTTTCGCCAAATATATTATATGTCCCTGTTGTTGCAACATTCAATGACACTTTGCCGTTGCCTTTGTATGTTTCTGCCAACAGTTTACCATAGTTGTTCGCCCCAATAATTGTTGCGCCAACCGTGCCGTCCAGTGTCAATTCTTTTTGTTGAACTGTTGTGGTACCGATATTCAGTGTTGCGCCATCAGCAATGGTTAATGCGCCATCGCCTGTGATACCGCCATCAATGGTCGTTGTACCGGATGCAATTGTCATCGTGCCAATGTTGTGAATGTCGTTCGCCACACCGCCGGCCGTATTGCCCGTAAAAGCGTTATCCCCCATCAGTGTCATCGCCACAGTATTGTAAATTGCACCGCCATTAAATCCGGCCGTGTTTCCTGTAAATATCGCCCCGTCAATTGTCAGTGACGATTTTACCGCCGACGCATTTATACGCGTTGCAATCGCACCACCATACGTACCCGCAGAATTGCCGGAAAATTCCGCACCGCCTGTGACAGTTGTGTTGGATTGGTCATACAGGAATATCGCCCCACCACCACCTGCGGAATACAACGGTTTTTCTTCATCAACATTGGTATCCACCGTCTGGTTGCCGACAAATCTGCCGCCTGTGATTTTCAATACTGCGTCGGAATTAATCGCACCGCCTTCGGCACCGGTCTGGTTTCCGACAAAATCAGAATTGGTAATTTCAATCGTTGCGGTTGACCCATCAGTCTGGCCAATTGCACCACCCGCGGCCGTTGACGAATTACCGGAAAACACGGAATCAGATACTGTTAGCATACCGGTTCCTTTTGAATTTACCAGTATCGCGCCACCCGCGGACATGTCCCACAACACACCGTCAATTTCCTGTGTGGCACCCACCGCAATATTTTCGGAAAACAGTGAACCGGTTATATTCAGATTCTTATCGATTTCTGTATCGGCATCACCAAACAAAATCGCACCAGCCTGCTGCGCACTGTTCCCGGCGAATGTCGCGCCATCCAGATTTAAATCTGACAAGACAGACGTATATGCTATCGCCCCGCCCATCATTCCAGCCTGGTTGCCAATAAACGTTGCACCCGCCCCCAATTCAAAATATGCAAATTTTGACAAATACAATGCACCACCAAACTCTACATAGGCAATGTTGTTTTTGAACAATGCGTTTTCACCGATTTTTACGGTTGCCGCTTTTGCCTCTGTCGAGGCATATGCATAAATTGCCCCACCTTTTTTGGTAGAATAATTATCCGCAAAAACTGCGTTATCCCCGACGGTGAAAGATGCAGATGTTGTATTTAACATAACTGCACCACCACGTCCCAGCGAGCCATCCGCCGAATTTCCAATAAATGCGGCATTATCACCCAACGAAACAGACGCATTTGAATATATTGATATGGCGCCCCCATTTGCCTTTGTATAATTGGACACAAAAGATATATTGTCCCCCATGGAAACAACCGCATTCTTGTCGGCATATATTGCGCCACCTTCTGACGTTGCTCTGTTAGAAACAAAATTTATATTCTCGCCACCGGTTATCTTCCCAAGAAGATGTAACGCCCCACCCTTTGTACGGGTATAAATATTTTGTATGGTTATATCATTCAGCGCAAGCGTGGCACCACTATCCACTTTTATCGCGCCACCTTGAGTCAAATATACGCTACCATCGGAATTGTGAACCAGTCGGGTTGTTTCGGTTCCGTCCCCCAATGTCGGCAGCGCGCTGACATCCATATCAGCCGACATATCGGTGTCTGGCGCAACATAGAATTCTTTCTCGCCGACGCTATATTTTATATACGGTTTTGCAACCGCGGTTGTTGTCGCATTTGCAATTCCGCCGGCCATGGCAAACGTAAATGTGCCATCACCATTTGGCGTAATTGACATTATATTATTAACACGCGTTGCTGTCGCCAATGATTTATCTGTAAAAAAAGACGTTGGCGACCAATCCGTTTCATATTTGGAATAAAGGATATTGCCGTCCGCGTCCTTGAACGCATAAACCTGGATTCCCTTGGAATTCACAGCATCGCCATCCCGATAACGTGTGTACACAATATCACTGTTCTGGCCATCAAAACCAACAAATGTTCCATATCTATGGTTTATCTTCTTTGGTTCCCCAGCCATATCCGGTGTGAACCAAACATCCGTACCAACCGATATTGACTGTTGCGTGGTGTACATATATTCCGTTTCACCAGCATCATTTACATATTTAAATTTATAATAAGTTGTTTCTTCTTCCTTGACCAAGGGCCCACTTACAAAATCTTGCCCTGCATAAGAAAACCCGGCACCATCAATGACTATATTCTTGCCGACAGGTATTATCAGATTTGAATCACCTGCATTTATGTTGCCAGTAAAATCTATCGCGACGGAATCTGCCAAATTATTAATAGCGTCAGTTATCCCGTCATAATTTGCCACGGTGTCCGCCAATGTCGGCGTTGCGATTGCAATGCCCATTGATGCAAGCATTGCCCGTTTCAATACGGCACGATATGCCGCGGTTAGTTCTTTGATTGCTGTACGGGACATTTTCATATGGATTCTCCTTTGTTCCAAATGATGGCATTTAACTGCCTGTTACTTTCATTTATAGCATCTGTTTTGACACTTGCAAGCGCAAAATTATCCTATCAGGACATATGTCAAAACAAATTGCAAAAAACCGTCAAAAATTATTTGACGGTCGGGGATTTCAACAAATCATATATAGGAATGACCCCACCAGTTTTTGGGTTGCCCCTGTGGTATCACCGGTGGATCCCCGACCATAATGGTGGGGTACATACAATAAATGGCGCATGTGCGCCGCTTTATTGTGCGGATTTGACACGTGCATCGCGCGCGTCACCTATATACGGGCTTGTTGAAGGCCCCGAACCCAAATCCCTTTGGATTCGTATTCAGTATAATCAACATAAAATCAAATTTCAATCATAAAAAATTCCCATGGGGGGCATTGCTCTCTGTCATAAAAAACGGGGCGATGCCCCGTTTTTTATGACAACTTGTGAATAACCAAGCCACTGCGCAACTTTGGTTCAAACCACGTTGTCTTGGGTGGCATAATGTTGCCTGTATCGGCAATATCAATAATCTGGCGCATGGTAACAGGGTACAACGCAAACGCCGCAACCATTTCACCCGAATCAACACGTTTCTGCAATTCCGACAACCCGCGAATACCACCAACAAAATCGATTCGTTTGCTGGTGCGCAAATCACCCAGATTCAAGATTTTATCAAACACCAAATTTGACAATACCGTCACGTCCAGAACACCAATCGGGTCGTTGTCGTTATATGTACCAGATTTCGCCGTCAAACTGTACCAATGGCCATTCAGGTACATGCCAAAGTTATGCAACTTCGTCGGCTTGTAAATTTCTGTGCCCATATCGGTAACGTCAAACGATTCGCCCAGACGCGCCAAAAATTCATCTGGCGTCAAACCATTCAAATCACGCACAACGCGGTTATAGTCAATAACGTGCAGTTGTGATTCTGGGAATATCACCGCTAAGAAATAGTTATATTCTTCGTCCCCTGTGTGATTCGGATTTTGCGCACGTTTTTCCGCGCCAACACGGGCGGCGGCGGCGGTTCTGTGGTGACCATCGGCAACATACATCGCCGGAATATTTTTGAATATTTCAGTTATGCGCGCATTGACCGCATCATCTGTAATTGCCCAGAACGTGTGGCCAAAACCATCAGGCGCGACAAAGTCATATTCTGGTGCGTGCGCCGCAACCCAGTCGGCGACAATCTTGTTCATTTCATCAACATCAGGATACGCAAAGAACACTGGTTCAATATTCGCATCTTGGATACGAACGTGAATCATACGGTCGTCTTCTTTGTCCTTGCGCGTCAATTCGTGCTTTTTAATTTTGCCCGACATATAGTCATCAACATTTGCCGCCGCAACCAAACCGTACTGTGTGCGACCGTCCATTGTCTGGGCATAGATGTAATACATTTCTTTTGGGTCTTGGACCAGCCAGCCACGTTCCTGCCACAGTTTGAAATTTTCCACCGCTTTGTCATAAACGGCCTGAGAATGTTCATCGGCAATCGGCTCAAAATCAATTTCTGGTTTGATAATATGCAACAGTGATTTTTCACCGGCCTCTTGCTTGGCCTCCACAGAATTCAGAACGTCATACGGACGCGACGCGACCTGCTCTGCTAAATCTTTTGGTGGACGAACACCGGCAAATGGTTTGATTTTCATATCAGATTTCTCCTTGGGTTATACACCCAAGGATTATATCTGGTTTATAATTAAATCAAAGACAAATATTTTTTATTCCATAAACTCGGTCACAGTCAGGTCTGTTTCAACCACAACTGGCGTCGGTGCATATTCAATTTGCACGGGAACAATCGTCGGATTCTTGCTGGCGTCCAGCGGATGCGTCTGGAACGCGACCGCGCCGAAATCAATCGCCGACATATCAATCGACCGCACCGTACGGTCATGCATAGTGTGATAATAAATCACCATATTTTTCAAATCGGTTGCGATTGTCCACTGGGTGGCAGACGGCATATTGTTAGGCGCACGCCCAACCGCAAACTGAACGCCCGTCGGCACGTCAAAATTATTCAGAATATGAAACGCTTGCATCGCGGAATCAAACGCGGTCTTTTGCTTTAATGAATATGATGCCAAGAATGCCGCACGAACGAATCGCGATGGCGGTGTAAAGTCCCCAGGCAATCCGTGGAAACCACTGCCCGAACCAAACGCCGTCAACGTAAGTCCATTCATATCAACTGGCCCCGCCGTCCCAGGGATTAAATTCACGTAATTGTTCAAATTAGACCTGTGCCACGGGAACGATGGTGCGTTGGTCAAAACGCCCATTGGGTTGTCATAAAAATTGACCTCGCCATCAACGACCTCTATCACGACCTGACGACCAGACGGGTCGGTTATACGCCAATGCACGGTATCGGCGCGGGGATCAATATTGATGATGCGAATGTTTTGCATTGCTGCACGCAACTCATCAATGGTGGCAAAGTTCGCCAACACCCACGATACGAATTGCAAATCACCAATGGATTGCCCCGCCAATGCCGCGTCATACGGTTTGTATTTGCCGTATTTTGGAAAATAGAACAACGCCGCAGACAGCCCTGCTTCGTTCGTGCCATCAACGATAAATTCGGCCTGTTCCATACCCAACCCGACATAGCCGTATTTCGCGGTATATTGCATACCGCCAGACGCATTGTTTGGCAAAATCGCCGTCTGGGTATAACCACGCGGAATCACAACGTATATGTTGTCCATCTCTTCGCGTGACCAGTCAATTGTACGTGCGACAACGACACCGCCGTCGTCGGATTTCAGCGTGATACCCGTACAGGCATCTGCACTGTTTGCAGCCACCAATGGCATTGCCACCGCCAGCGCATAAAATAATTTTCTCGTCTCCATACCCGTATTATGCGGCGGGGGCGTTTATAAATCTATGGGTTTGATTTCACAGTTCCAATGCCGGCACCCAAATTGCGCGTACCGCATCATTGTCCACGCGCCGCGGCAATTCGGCAATCATTTCCAAAATAAATTCGCGCTGTGCATCCGACCACGGCAACCGCGACATCACGTGGTCATAGAACGCGCGCACGGTTTCATATTCTGTCTGATTCAGTATCATGGTCTGTTCAAAATTCGCACTGTGCCAATCGCAGACCATCTCTGTCAAAATACTTTTTGGAATCTGGCACACATCGTCCCACGCGCCGATATGATGCGGCTGCATGCTATGATGCTCCTTATGAACGCGTTTGTACAGTTCCAAATGCTGGGGCAACATTTTCATATCTGGGTGATATACCATATAATTTCGATATGCATAACCCGTTTGATATGGTTCTGTGAATTTATCACTGTCGTGCATAGGAAACGACGCCCCCACCAGCCCTGCGAAATAATTCAAACAATCAATGTGACAGTGCGTGCGCACCAAGTGAAATTTAATAATATCAGATACCGGAATGTTCATAGGGTGCATAATATCACAAAAACGACCGCCCCGCCACCAAAAGCATATAAATTTTCATTGCAAAACGAAAAAAGACATTATATAATGCGCACCGCATTGGGGCATAGTTTAACGGTAGAACTCCGGACTCTGACTCCGTCAGTGTTGGTTCGAATCCAGCTGCCCCAACCAAAATTCAAACGCCCCATATGGGCGTTTTAATTTTGGTCGTGGTCAACGCAGTTCGACCACATGACGCCAGTCATTTGGTTCGACTATGAGTTGACGTTCACAAGCGTAGCACCGTGAACGTCATACGAATGCCCCGC
>SAMEA3663010__coassemble_252_pt1 | contig 25039 bp, 16 predicted proteins | sample SAMEA3663010__metabat2_low_PE_026 | metagenome-assembled genome bin SAMEA3663010 (sample SAMEA3663010) | pig gut metagenome | biome: pig gut; feature: pig-associated habitat; material: faeces | place: France | collected 2012 | reverse complement strand
ATAGGGACCGAACTGTCTCACGACGTTCTGAACCCAGCTCGCGTACCGCTTTAAATGGCGAACAGCCATACCCTTGGGACCTGCTCCAGCCCCAGGATGCGATGAGTCGACATCGAGGTGCCAAACACTACCGTCGCTATGGACGCTTGGGTAGCATCAGCCTGTTATCCCTAGAGTAGCTTTTATCCGTGTGCGATGGCCCTTCCATGCGGAGCCACCGGGTCACTATGACCGACTTTCGTCTCTGCTCGGGGTGTCCCCCTTGCAGTCAGGCTTGCTTTTGCCATTGCACTCACCGGCTGATTTCCGACCAGCCTGAGCAAACCTTCGCGCGCCTCCGGTACGATTTGGGAGGCGACCACCCCAGTCAAACTGCCCATCACGCACTGTCCCCCGCCCTGCTTCAAGAACGCGGGTTAGACACTAAAACACATCAGGGTGGTATTTCACCAACCGCTCCAAGCAAGCCGAAACCTGCTCTTCAAAGCGTCCCACCTATCCTACGCAAATGAGTCCTAGTGCCAGTACGAAACTGCAGTAAAGCTTCATAGGGTCTTTCCGTCTAGCTGCGGGTACCCGGCATTTTCACCGAGAATTCAATTTCGCTGAGTCTATGTTGGAGACAGTGTGGAGATCGTTACGCCATTCATGCGGGTCGGAACTTACCCGACAAGGAATTTCGCTACCTTAGGACCGTTAGAGTTACGGCCGCCGTTTACTGGGGCTTCACATCAATGCTTGCACACCTCTGCTTAACCTTCCAGCACTGGGCAGGCGTCAGTCCCTATACATCATCTTATACGATTTAGCAGAGACCTGGGTTTTAAGTAAACAGTCGCCCCCACCTGGTTTGTGTCACCTGATTAAAGTTGCCTTGAAACAGGTCATCCTTATCCCGAAGTTACGGATGTATTTTGCCTAGTTCCTTCAACATAGTTCTCTCAACCGCCTTAGTCTACTCGACTCGAGCACCTGTGTTGGTTCTGGGTACGATCTATACGCGTGGGCTATTTCCCGGAACTGCTTCACTGCCGCACCAATCCAATAAGGCGCAACAATTTACGCAATTCGTCACTCTCACGCAGGTCACGGAATATTAACCGTGTTCCCATCGACTACGCCTTTCGGCCTCGCCTTAGGGGTCGACTCACCCTACCCTGATTAACATTGGATAGGAACCCTTGCTCTTACGGCGTCAAGGTTTCTCACCTTGATTAGCTGCTACTCATGCCAACATTCGCGCTTCTGATACCTCCACCGTGGCTCGCGCCTTCGGCTTCACAGGCCTACAGAATGCTCCGCTACCGCGCCACTTACGTGACACCCGCAACTTCGGTAAATGATTTTAGCCCCGTTACATTTTCGTTGCCGAAACTCTAATAGACCAGTGAGCTATTACGCTTTCTTTAAACGATGGCTGCTTCCAAGCCAACATCCTGGTTGTTTTGGAATCTCGACTCACTTTCCCACTTAATCATTATTTAGGGACCTTAGTTGGCGGTCTGGGCTGTTGCCCTCTCGTCCACCGACCTTAGCACCGATGGACTGTTTCCCAGGCTATAATTTGTTGGTATTCAGAGTTTGATATGGGTTGGTAAGATTTTACTCCCCCTAGCCATTTCAGTGCTTTACCCCCAACAACGAACACCTGAGACACTACCTCTATAGTTTTCGCGGAGAACCAGCTATAACGGGGTTCGATTGGCTTTTCACCCCTAGACACAAGTCATCGCCCAATGTTGCCATATTGGTGCGTTCGGCCCTCCAGCGACTGTTACGCCGCCTTCAGCCTGCTCATACCTAGATCACCCCGCTTCGGGTCTATTACTGCATACTCAAATCGCCCTATTCAGACTCGGTTTCCCTTCGCTTACACCTAGCGGCTTAGGCTTGCATGCAATAATAACTCGTTGGCTCATTATACAAAAGGTACGCCATCACCGGAAAACCGGCTCTGACAGCTTGTAAGTATTCAGTTTCAGTGTCTATTTCACTCCCCCTTCGGGGTTCTTTTCACCTTTCCCTCACGGTACTTGTTCACTATCGGTCAATCAGGAGTATTTAGCCTTGGGGGAAGGTCCCCCCATATTCGAACCGAATTTCACGTGTACGGCTCTACTCTTGGGCCAAGAAACTAGCTTTCGCATACAGGGCTATCACCTATTATTGCTGTGTTTTCCACCACATTTTGCTAGCTAAAATCTCGGTCACTGGGCTGGTCCCCGTTCGCTCGCCACTACTAAGGGAATCGCTGTTGCTTTCTTTTCCTGCGGGTACTGAGATGTTTCACTTCTCCGCGTTTGCTTCTTTGACCTATGTATTCAGCCAAAGATAATCCATAAAGGATTGGGTTTCCCCATTCGGACATTCCGGGGTCAAAGCATATTGACGGCTCACCCGGACTTATCGCAGTCTTTCACGTCCTTCATCGCCTCTGATTGCCAAGGCATCCACTAAACACCCTTTGTTACTTTTTATCTTATGCTTGAAGAGAATGTCTTCATGCATGTTCCATAAAAAGAACTTGAATGAGCAGACGTTAAAACGTCTTTTAAGCATTTAAGTTGATTCTTGTTTCTCTAATTGAATCATCACTTTCGTGATTACTCTAATAGAAAGATTTTTGAGATTATTACGATGTTCAACAAATCAAGAAATTCATATTTCTATAAACTTTATGATTTGCGACATAAAAACCGATTCACAATATATTGCTATAAAAGCAGATTCCGACGATATTCATCTTGGAACATCTGGAATCAAAAATGATTTAATCATTTCTGATTCCAACCTCATCAAATTTAAGTGGTGGGTCAGGAAGAACTCGAATCTTCGACCTCCGCTGTATCAGAGCGGCATTCTAACCAACTGAACTACTGACCCAGCAGAAAGTTTCCCACATCAAAAAGAGATATTCAGACAGTCGCGTTTGGATTTGACCGTTTTCGTGTAAACGGTATTCTCTATAAAGGAGGTGATCCAGCCGCACCTTCCGGTACTGCTACCTTGTTATGACTTAACCCCAATCACCAACCCCACCGTAGGCGGCGTTCTCTTGCGTTAAACTACCGACTTCGGGTGAAATCGACTCTCATGGTTTGACAGGCGGTGTGTACAAGACCGGGGAACGTATTCACCGCTGCATTCTGATCAGCGATTACTAGCGATTCCAACTTCATGTCCTCGAGTTGCAGAGGGCAATCTGAACTGGGGCGTCTTTTAAGGATTGGCTTTGCCTTGCGACATTGCGACCCATTGTTGGCGCCATTGTAGTACGTTTGTAGCCCGACCCGTAAGAACCATGATGACTTGACGTCATCCACACCTTCCTCTCGCTTGACGCGAGCGGTCCCCTAAGAGTTCCCGGCATTACCCGCTGGCAACATAGGGCGTGGGTTGCGCTCGTTGCAGGACTTAACCTAACATCTCACGACACGAGCTGACGACAGCCATGCAGCATCTGTCTCCGCACCTACCGAATAGAAGACGACCATCTCTGGAAGTCGCGTGCGGGATGTCAAGGGTCGGTAAGGTTTCTCGCGTAGCATCGAATTAAACAACATACTCCACCGCTTGTGCCGGTCCCCGTCAATTCCTTTAAGTTTTAATCTTGCGATCGTACTCCCCAGGCGGTGTGCTTAACGCGTTAGCTACGTCACTGATACCCCGAAGGGAACCAACAACAAGCACACATCGTTTAGGGCGTGGACTACCAGAGTATCTAATTCTGTTTGCTACCCACGCTTTCGTCCCTCAGTGTCAGCAATGATCCAGAAGACTGCCTTCGCCATTGGTGTTCTATCTGATATCTACGGATTTCACCCCTACACCAGATATTCCATCTTCCTCTATCACGCTCCAGCCTGCCAGTATCAAAGGCAGTTCCAGGGTTGGGCCCTGGGATTTCACCTCTGACTTAACAAACCACCTACGGACGCTTTACGCCCAGTAAATCCGAACAACGCTTGCACCCTTCGTATTACCGCGGCTGCTGGCACGAAGTTAGCCGGTGCTTTTTCTATCGCTACTGTCATCATCTTCACGATTAAAAGAACTTTACAACCCGAAGGCCTTCTTCATTCACGCGGCATGGCTGGGTCAGAGTTTCCTCCATTGCCCAATATTCTTAGCTGCTGCCTCCCGTAGGAGTCTGGACCGTGTCTCAGTTCCAGCGTGGCTGATCGTCCTCTCAGACCAGCTATGGATCATCGCCTTGGTAGGCCGTTACCCCACCAACAAGCTAATCCAACGCGGGCACATCCATCACCGATAAATCTTTCCCGTTTCCGGCGTATGCGGTATTAGCGTTCGTTTCCAAACGTTATTCCCCAGTGATGGGCAGTTTCCCACGCGTTACTCACTCGTGCGCCACTAGCTCCACAGGGCAAGCCCTGCTTCACCCGTTCGACTTGCATGCCTAAGACCTGCCGCCAGCGTTCGTTCTGAGCCAGGATCAAACTCTCAAGTTCTAAAAAACTTGGGTTTAAGTCCTGTGCATACAAACAACACTGACATAATATCAGTTCGTCTTTACATATATATAATTCGCAAGACAAGTTTTTAACGAGGTTTCATATGTAAAACCTACTACCTGTCTAGGATATGCACATTGACTTAGTCAAAGTTTGGATTTTTCCAAATTCAACTGTCTGCATATCTCTTCTTGAACGATTTTTGACTTGCATCAAAAATCACTTGATGAGCTGCTTTTATTCACAATGTTTGCGAGTTTATCAGAAACCCTTATTCGTTTGGCTGTTCTGATAACCGCAGAATTTCAGGGGTTGAGAGTTTTTTTTGATTTGTTCTCAACTTGAAAGCCCGCATAGTATGAGCCCTATTTCCAAAAAAGTCAAGCGCTTTTTAGAAAATAATTTTGAAAAAATTTAACCCAACCGACAAAAACATCACCAACACACTGAAATTTCAAGATTTTTTTATTGTGAAAAAAATCAAACTTTTTCATTTTTTTATTTTTTGTTGTTATCGCACGAATCGAGATTTGCGAAAATTACGATTCGGTTTCAGAAAAAAACGCCCGAAAAATCGGGCGTTTTTATGTTTCTTCAACGATTCGAATATCAAAAACGGTACATAAAGCCCAATTTAATCATTGGATAGAACTTTATATCGTCCAGTTCGCTTTGGGCATCAGCCAAGGCCTCTGCTTTTACACGGTCAACCTCTGCCTGTTCCGCAGAACTGCTGACTGGTTTCCACGTGCTGGCCGCGGTATCATAATATTCCAAACCGGCAAACGGCACATCCAGATTCAGTTGCGCCGTCTTGCTTGTAAACACAACACCAGCGTCCATATAAATCTTGAACCCTGCAAACAGTCCCAAATCAAAACCAGTCCCCAGATATGGGCCAGAATATTTCCAATCCGCGCGAGCTGTGCCGTGTACGCTGTTTCCTGTATAGCGGTACAAGTTATCCATCAACTTGAACTCAAACGCACCAGACGGCAATCCGTCTATTTTTCCAGACAAGTTCGCGTCCACGTCCAGTTTTCCGGTATAATAACCACCAGTCAATCGCAAACCGCCCCAAAACCACGTGTTGCCAAACGGGTAAAAATCAACCAACGCCGCCACATGATGCGCTTTGATTTCGCCATCATTTATGGTCAGATTATCACCAATATCAATGCCACTGCTGCCCATCGCACTGTCTACGGCTGAATTTATTGCAGATTTTACCGGACGCGTGCTGGCAAAATCGACACGGAAGCCAAATCTTTTCAGCCAAAAAGAATCAAAATCTTTGTTTGCGTATCCAACAAAGCCGTTCAAACCACTGGTAGCAGATGCCCCCAGCCCCACCTGAACACCATGCAACCATTCGCGCGATGTCTTTTCCGCAATCGCTGTATCAGATGTGTTTTCTGTTATGGTTTCTGGTGTCGTTGTTTCTGCGGCATATGTCGCCGGCACAATCATCATAGCAGCAACTGCACTGCACAGGATTTTTTTCATTTTTTCTCCTTTGTTGGTGATTATATTCATAATAATAGATACCATGTGTGCTGCACAAGCAAATTTTCTGTTTAATTCAAAGCATTTTTGTGATACTATTCATGGTATGAAGACGAATATTTTAATTTTATCGTCCCTGCTGTGTATGTGTGGGGCGAACAGTGCCAACGCATCTGAATGTATTGGTGCCGGTTGTGATATTGAACCAATGATTGGGCAGCCTGTCCAGTTGGGTACTTTTGATACCCCCGTGGTTATGGCGGAACCAATGACACCTGCAAATACACCAATGCAGTATGTCTATTTGGATCACAGACCAATGCAACAGACAAAGTTGCTGAGCATTAAACCAGTAGAACCTGATAATCGTCCCGCATTGTGGGACGGCGTTCAGGGTAAATATACCCAGAAAAAGTTTGACAAGACCGTAGATTGGCGCGATGGCGTACCTGTTTGGGACGATTCGATTGTGTCATATCGGGACAAGGATTTTTCGGACTGGTTTTTGGAACCATTGCCAGAATTATACATTCGTGATGCGGATGTCCCCAGCACGACTGACCCAGCGGTTGCGATGTATAACCAAACAATGGATGACGCCGCAGCAACACGCGCACGCGTCGAAGAATTGCTGAGCCCGCAAAAGCCATGCGATAATTTGTGGACAAACGATACCGTTGCGCCACGCCCAGAATACACCGCCCAAGATATGACGGAAAGTGTTCAGGTTGTGTTTGGTCGCGCCGACGGTTGCCCATTTGAAACAGAAACAGAATGCACCATTTGGCGTCGCAAACCCGTTGTACACGAGGTTGTTGCCCCGCGCAGCGCAAAAATTCAGGACTTTCGTATGGCCGAATTTATTGACGCGACAAAATGCGATGCAGATATTGATGCCACAAATCCAGCGGCCGCGCCGCTGGTTGCGCGCTATAAAATGCTGATGAATTCGGCGAATGCGTGCTGCACCGATGGTATGGTGTATGCATTGCGCAGCGCGGGCGCATCAGATGGACTGATTTACAAGTTTATGTCAGACGACGCGAATTTCTATGGTTTTGGGTCGCGTTGCCTGATGATGACGGACAAGGAACTGGACACCAAGTATCCAAATACCGCAACTGCGGCGGTTGCCGCCGATGTGCGCAATGGTTGCCTGTGCCGTGGCCGCCAATGGTTCAGTGCGATGCTGGCACCATTTACAGACGCGTATGCGGCCGTGCCAGAATTCAAAGATGTCAAGTTTAATTATACCTACACGGACGGATTGGGGCGCGAAATTACCACGTCTATCAACAATGACGTTCAGAATGTGTTATATCAACTGACATTGTGTCCATAAAAAACGCGCCACTGGCGCGTTTTTTTCAAAGTTCAAAGTACCAGAGTTCAAAGTTCATCCGTCTCCGCTGACGCTGCGCCGCGATAAAAATTTTGTGCGCTGCGCGCAACATAAATTAAACTGGATTGCCACGCTGCGCTAAGCTTGCTCGCAATGAAACCGAGCGGTACGCGAAGGTTGCGGCAAGGACGAAGTCCGCAGGCGACACATTTTTAAGTTTTATATTCTAAAACCATATCACTTTGTCACTAAAAAACGCGCCAATGGCGCGTTTTTTATTGTCTGGGGTTATTCTGGTTCTGTTGTTGCTGGCGCGAATTTAGATTATCTGAGGCCAGTCGAATTTGTATATTCAAACGGCTCAGACATTCTTGAAATACCTTGCGACCCTGAACCTCTTTCACCACGCTGCAATTCGCAATTTGATCATCAACCTTGACATACGGCAAACCACTTTCTGGGGTGGACTTGGTATTCGCCGTCAAACCAGTGGAAATGGAAGAGTTGCTGACCACGACACTGATATCATTCGCCAACTGTTTGCGCAATTCTGTTGTGATATTTGTACCACCATTTGACGAGTTGTAAATGGTGTCATAATTTCTGCGCAGGCATGTGAATACCCCTGTGGTTGTGTCCATATTGCCGCAATTATTTGTACCCGCCAGATAGATATTTTTATCACCTGTATCGCCATACGCGCCGGACGCAGTTCCACCAGATGTCGTGGCGGCACCCGCGGCCTGTAATTTAGTGGTCAAAATTGCCTTTTCCAGTTGTGTTTTCAAACGACGCATCGTCGCGTCCAGATAATCATACTGGGCCTTCATCTGTTGCGTCATAATTGTTGTTTTTAACGCAATGACGTCTTTCATTTCCTGTTTATCGGCAGCCACAGACGGATTTTCTGTTTTGCCAATATTGTACACATGCGTTGTGCACATTGCGTACTGTGGCAGAATATAATCGCACGTTGTGGCGTTTGCGTCCGCAGACAGCGACGTGCCGGTTGCGTCTAATTTCGCGCACATCTTGGCCGGAATTGTTTTCAGGGTTGCGTGTTTCTGCAAATCCTGTAATGTATTGCCAACCTGACAAAAGATTACACCATTATCTTTTGGTGTTTTGCCACCAGTAAATGCGGCGGGCGCATCTTGTTCAATAATGCGTTCCAGTGTTTCAATATCAATCGTTGCCTGTTTTTTGCGATTGCGGAACAATACAGAATTATCCAAGGCCTCGGACGCACAACCAACACGGATTGATTGACTTTCGTCACCTTCGGCAATATTCAGCCATTCACGACGAACATCTTCGGTACTGGTCAGCATTCGCACCAACTGGCACCCACCGTCGGACATAGGCACAACCTGACCCACACGGCAAGATTTATTGTTCCCCAGAACACCGGTTAATATTTCTTTTGTACACGGCACTTTCTTGCCTAATACTGTATCATATCTGACACATGCCGCATCATCTATAACGCCTGTATCTATTCTTGCGACGGACACGCCATTTACGCAATTCTGTGCGGTATAGTGCATAACCTGACCTGCGCTGCACATATATTGTGCCCACGCATTACACGTGCCATTCAGCATCATGTAAATATCGGAAATATCAACACCAACCGATTGCGCCAGAATCAGGGCATCATAAACCTCGTCCAATACAGCATTGTATGGTTCAAAGAAATTCATTGCGCGTTGCTTGAACGCCTTGACCCGATGCGGGCCGGTGCAATTATTGCCCGATGTATCGCACCCAGCGTATGTAAAGGCATCTTGCATTGTGGTCTTTAATGCCTTCATCTGGGTTTCAGCATTTTCAATTTTTTCGTAAATCTGACCCGTGATTTGTTCGCGCGCCAATGTGTCAGCTGACACGCCAGCCGCCGCAGCCGCATTTTGCGCCGCCGTCAGACCATTGTCAGGTGCAGCAACCGTGTCAGACACGGACGATGTTGCCGCGGTTTGCGATGCCGCCTGTGCCGCTGCAAATTGTTCCTGCTGCTGGGCCAGTGCACTCTGTAATTGGGCGACCGTGTCGGCATTTTGCTGGGCCATTGTTTGCTGCATTTGCTGCATTTGGGCCTGCATTGCCTGTAATTGTTGGGCATTTTGTTGTGCCGCCGCATTTGCCGCGGCCGTTTGTGCAGCCGCGTTTTGGGCATTTACTTTGGCCGTGGAATTAGCGACCAGTTGCGCCGCAATATAAGAAACCAAATCTGCCCCATATTGCTGGCACGCATCATTCGATTTAACACAACCGTCAACAATAGATGTTGCAACCGCCATATCGGTACAACCGCCAGATGCACACTTTGGCTGGGCACAGCGCAGAACAATCGCATTACAATTACCGAAATCAGCAGTGGCCGCTTCGCCAACCGCACTGGTGCGGCCGTTCATCAATGTATTCCATGTGTTATTGTTCACCGCCCCAGAATTACCGTTATATGCGGTCAAATTATTGCCACGGGTTGATGCAACAACGGCCAACGCCGTGTCCGCAGACACCAGCGACAAGACCACCAACAAAAATCTTGCTATGGGTTTCATACTCTCTCTGTTACGTATAATTTTAACATAAAAACCACGCACTGGAAAGATAAAAAACACATTCGGGTGCAAATTTTGCCGCAACTTAAACATTGTTGACAAAATAATAATTTTGTATACCATATAAAATATGATTATTTCAAATGGGATTCTTTTGTCGGTATCAGACGATGATTTAACCACAGACGGCACATTGTGTGTGCCGGACGGGGTTCGTCGTATTGGTGCACGTGTGGGATGCAATATGCCACATATGCGTGCACTGACATTGCCCAATACATTGACAGATGTTGAGGACGAGGCATTTTGTTATAATCACAATCTGGCACACATTAAATTCGGCGCAGACGCAATAAAAATATCAGACAACGCATTTATTGGCGTAAACCAAATAAAAAAACTGACCATTCCACACACCTGGACAGAACTGGCCGAAAATCTGGAACACATAATTTCCGATAATTGCATAGTCACGCGCGATATGGGCAACGGCACACTGCAAACATTTCTAATTGTACGTATCCGCAACAAATTATTCTATGAAAAATCGTGTCGCAAAATTTCTGGAATCTATGTACACGAATTGCTGTTGCCACAGTTTGATTCAAACGGCATATGTGGCCCGTCATATACCGCATTATGTTTTGACAGATATGTTTTTATAAGCAAGACACTGGACGCGGCACTGGACGCGGCACGGCGCACGAAAATAATGAACGATTTTCAATACGCAATGTGGAAAAATATGGTGCAGCGCAGAAAAACAAAGTTTGATGAAAATATTGATGCCGTGATTCTGGAGGCGGCAAACAGAACACTGCACGAACACCCGCACGCAAACATCGCCACGCGTAATGTGATGCAAAACTGGGCCAACCGCATCCCCGAAATATTCGCCAACATTATGGCATTTATAAAAAAATACCCGTTGCGGCAGGACCTATATGAATTACAGGAAATAAATCTTGATAAAATGATGCAAATCGTTGCGCCAGTGGCGCGTGGCACAATGTCAAAATCTGCGACCCGCCGGTTAAAACACGCACCGGTTGATGCCGCCGAAATGAACGCAATGGCATTGGTGGGATATCAAAACCCAGGGGCATTTCCATACGAATGGTTGCAACAGATTCCGCGCGCCAAACGTGGGGCGGCAACGGCGCGCCTGCACAAGATATTCAAAAACGCCGCAATAAAATCGTACTGCGCCGACACGCCCGATGCATGCAATCGCATGATGCCCGCAATGGACGATTTGGAACAGAAAATGTCGCGCGTGCTGAAACAACCCGTTGAAATTAGGTATGTAGGGGGCGGGTGCTTTGGTAAAACGCATATGATTTGTGTTGGCGATGCGCCGGCATACATTCTGAAAACATATCACAGCAATTGCGAACACGGATTTTTTGCTACGTGGGCACACGATACGGAATTACAAAATTCTTTCTTGCTGTCGGGACGCAAGTATTATGGCGATTTGCACTGGCGTCAGATTGAAACCGCAGGTATCAGTATTCAACGTGGCGAGCGATATCTAATATGCAAACTGGCCGAGGGTATGCGCGACGTATTGCCCAAACCACCATACGAACAATTCAGATGGTATAATGTATATGACCATTCTGATAATCTGATTGGTAATACATTGATTGATTGTGGCGCGCTGGAAATTATACCACAATTCCAGACAAAGCCATATATGCGCAAGATTATCAATACAGTTCTGTACCGGCCATTTAATGAACTGAATATGATACAGAAAAAATATAACGCCGAACAAATTCGCACGGCGGTTGAGTTTATGAACGCCCGCATAACCCCGAGCACCATCAAACGCGATGAAATCTGTCGTAAATTACAGTTTTTGTCACAACACGTAAAGTGAGATGTCGCAAAATTAAAAACGCCCCACACGGGGCGTTTTTGTTATTCAATGCTGGTGGTAATGATATCACCGTATGTGCCGGCTTCGTCCCCGCCAACATAGCAACTGATATGTTTACCAACGCTGTTCATCCATTCGTTGTACGCGGCCTTTTGCGCGGCGTCCATATCAGAATCCTGAATGTCGCGTGTTGCGCGGTTCAACAAGAACGCACCCGCTGTACCAACAACCGCCGCACCAACGGTTGAACCAATCCATGTCTTGCCCTGTACGCCGGACTTGTTACCAGATGTGCTGGACACATCGTAACGGCTCTGGCATGCGCCGATCAAACGATCCAACGCGGTGTTATACGCATCACATTTTGCCTTGTTATCGCCGGTGCAATCATTGCCCAACGCTGTGAATGCCGATGAAACAGCATTTCGTGTTTCAGATGCAACATTCAACTGGGCTGCAAAGTTGATTGCCGTATTCACGCCGTTTTCATATGTCGATTTGTCAAAGACGGTGTTGTTTGTTGTTATCTTTGCATCATTGGCATATTGTTTGCACAACTTGTTCGCCTTGTCTGATGCGTTGTTAACATCAGAAACATTGTTCAAACCGGTCAATTTGCCGAACGCAGAACCGTCTTGCAAACTGGCCCCCAGATATGCACCACCAACCGTTCCACCCAGCGCACCCAATACAGTCATCCAATCACGTGTACGTTTTTGGATTTTTGCTTTGTCTGCGGTTGCATCATCAGCAACGGCGTTAGCGATTTCTTCCAATTCAGAATTTGGAATCCAACTGCCGCATGTGAAACTGTCGCCGACGGCAAAGTATGCGGTTGACCAATTTGTGCCGTCCTGCAATTTTTCCTGAATGCGTTTGTCATCAGATTGCAGTGTTACACGCACGCGGCAGAACGAACCATACAAATCGTTGCTGGCCACAAACTGGTTTGCTTTCAGACCATTGACGCTGTATGTCTTGGGCACTTTGGTGGATTTTAATTTTACCCACATATATGTGCCGCCTGTGTCCTTGGCCCCCATGACGCCGCCCTGATTGCTGGACAGACACATGTTCTGTTCCTTGGTCAATTTGGCGTTGTATTTTGCCTGTGCTTCTTTTTCAATGTCATAAATCAAATCTTTGAACAAAGACGATGCCGCCTGTGTTTGCAGATATGTTGTGTATGAAACCATAACTGGTGTGTCGTACACATTGCCGTTTTCATCAACGGTGTTGCAAACGCCTTGGTCGCCGTTTTTGGCCGTGCAGATGGCATCACCATTTTCATCGTATGACTGGACATTTTCCGTATCCGCGGTCACCGATGTTGCGCCGCCCGCATCAATCCAGCCACCACGTACGGACGTTGCATCAGACCATGCGCCAGTGCCAGATTTATTCTGAATCTTTAATTTATTCTGTTCGATTGCCAAGTGCTGTTCGCACACAGATGCGTTTTTGACCGTATCCAAGCACAATCCCAACACAACCGTGTAATCCAAGACACCACCAACCTTGTTCATTGATTTATCAAATGAACTGTCGCCTGTGTTGGTCAGGTTGGAATAGATATCTGTACGATTACGATAGCAATTTACGTAATCTGAACCACACATTGCCTTGACACAACTGGTCGCGACGGACTGGCACTGCTTTTTCATCTGGGGAATTGCCGCATCGCTGTATGTGTTTGCCAATGTCGCATTCAGGGACGCAATCACGCCGATTGGGTCGGTACCACCCGCCTGATATTCTGGGAACAGTGTATCAAATGCATCGGCATTGATGTATGCATATGAATATGTGCCGGTTGTATTTGGATTTGCCGCCGCATACTTGCAATACAGGTCAGTATTCACAACCGCCGCACAACCGGTCTTGATTTCATTATAACTGACCGAATTGTTGATGGATTTATCGGTTGCACCAAACACCTGAGAATAGCATGCCGCGCCGTTACCACCACCACATACACGCATTGCGCATGTTTTGATTGTATCAACACACTTTTGCTTTGCACGGGTATCAAATTTTTCAACCAAATCCGTGATTTTTGCCTTCATCGCAGTATTCATGCGTGCAGCATACGCTTCGTCATAAACCTCTTCCTGATTGTCGGCATCTTTTAACTGGGACGCGGTTGGCATTGCGCCATTGCCCAAGAATGTGGCATAGCAATATTTGTTTGCACCAACGGTGTCCATGCAAGAATTTTTAATATATGCCGCAATGGCAGATGTGCTGACCGTGTCGGCAGCAGTTGTTGATGCACCCGTTGTCGCGTCGGCATTGCCACTGTTGATACCATCAACCAGCGCAGTCGTCTGGGTTGATGCGTTTTCGTAACATTTGTATGGGTTTGTTGCGCACGCGTTCAAGATACATTGATCAACAACCTTGTAACATGTGGACACGGCGTTGATTGCCGCCAATGCCGCCCCCTCTGATATCATTTGGCCGATACGGCTGGTCGCCGCAGGGGTTGTTGTGGTTGTCGTTGAACCAAATAATTCGATTTTACCATCGGATTGGCAACGCGCCAATGTAGAATCGCAGAACACCATCTGCTTTTTGAATTCGGTATTTGTTGTGCACAATTCAAAGTCCGCACCACAAACGTTTTCTTTCTTCAAACATGATGTATAACGCTTTACACAGTTTGATGTATCATATCTGTTTGAAATTGCCGCCCCATCAATCAACTGGCCCAATACACTGCCGTCGGTGGGGTATGTGTAATCTGTAACCTCGCCATACTGGTTCTTGGACGCGACGTTGGACAGTGCGGTTGTATTTGACGTACCGAACAAACTGGTAATCCCAGACGCGCTGCATTGTGCCAATGTGGACAGGCATTGTGGCATTTTCGCGTGGAACAGAACCTTGGTCGTGCATTCTTCGAATCCACTGCCACAGGCATCAGCCCCCTTGATACAAGAGGTATATGCATCGATACATTCGGCGTTAGCCAACAGATTCGACGTGGTTGTCGTTGACGTTGTTGTGCCCGTCACATACGTTGACATCGTCGGCATACGACGCGCCGCATTACCCATCACACTGGGGCGTGCAGTTGCCGCATATGCCGCAGGCAAACATGCCAAAATCGCCACAAAACTGATAGATTTTTTCAGTAAAAACATTCTGTCCACTCCATTATTTACGATTTAGTATATCATAAATTCCCACATTGATAAAGAAAAAACTAAGAAATCACAGGCAAAAATCACGGGGGTGATGTGCCCCCGAATTTATTTTTACCCGATGTCGTCCAAAATATATTTCAGCGTTTCCATATCGTCTGGCAGGTGCGATTTGAAATGCACACGTTCGCCCGTGGTCGGATGATTGAATTCCAGATATTCGGCATGCAGCATCTGGCCGTTATGGTCACGCAAAAATTCCAGCAAATCTGGGTCACGGGTGCTGGCCAGCCGACCTGACGCGCGACCATAGACCGGATCACACAAGACCGGAAATCCGTGCGCTGACAGGTGGACACGTATCTGGTGTGTGCGGCCGGTCAACAAATTACACCGAAATGCCGACACACCCGCGCGTGGCCATACGGACATAACGTTCACCTGTGTATGGGCGGGTTTGCCCCCAGATTTGACCATTGTCATTTTCTGGCGGTTGCGTGATGAACGGGCGATGTTGCCAGTGATGTCTGCCCCCTCCCAATTTGGAATGCCCCAAACAAATGCAACATAGCGACGCACCAAATCGTGGGCAGAAAATGTTTTTACCAACGCACGAAACGCCGCATCTGATTTTGCAAAGACCATGACGCCACTGGTATCTTTGTCCAAACGATGCACAACCCCAGGGCGCGTATCCCCGCCCAATGTCGACAAATGACAATGTGCCAATATGTTTTGAACCAATGTGCCAGTCTTGTTCCCCGCCGATGGGTACATAACAACCCCGCGTGGCTTATCAATGACGATTATGTCGTCGTCCTCGTAAATAATACCTAAATCAAAGTCCGACGATATATTGTCGGCGGCAATGTCTGATTTTGGTGCAGGAACGTCAACCGTTATAGTGTCCCCTGCACGCAGACGCGTTGCCGCACGGGCATCGCCACCGTTTAATAAAATCTTGAAACGCTGAATTTCACTGCGCGAAAATTCTGGCATCTGGTCGGCTAAGAATTTGTCCAAGCGCAACCCCACACCGTCATCGGAAACTGTAAATGAACGAATATCAGACATTACAAACCTATTTATATTCTGACCAATCACGACCACGTGTACAACGCGATAAATCAATAGACAATTCGCGTGCATCGGCGGTGACTGGGCACGTTAACATACCAGTACTGACCGATTGGTCGGCGTCACGCGCGGCATTACGATATGTGAATTTAATTTCTGTTGGTGGATACACGCATGCAATCTGCAATGTGCCATCGGTTGCACCGTTTGCCCCCAGCCATACGCGCACACCATACCCCAATCCATAGCAAGGAAAACCGTCCAAGTAATACAAAACCAATCCTGAACGCCCAACCAACGATTTATCAATTTTGAACCGACCTGTGTACTGGCGCAGGGTCAGACCGGTCAACGCCTCCCAATCTGTGCTGGTGGAAAAAACGCTGACACGTTTAACGACCGGATTGTCATCGGCGTACGACGCACCCATCAACATAATTGCAGACATAGCCGCCAGCGCAAATTTTTTCATTTCTTTGTCCCCATGTTTGCCAATTCCACAGATACGCGTTTAACCCCCATTGCCGAACCAGACAATGTGTGCGAAAACTGAACCTGAGTTCCCGCGTCCAGCAATGTTGCCGATGGCATAAATTTCTGTTGTATTACTATGTTGCCATTGGCGTCACGCGCCGTGATAATCAAATCAGGCACACCGTATATTTCATCAGACACATTTTGCACCGTGCCAGCAACCACCAATCGTGGCATACCGTCCGCATCTGTGGCCGTACGCACCGATGTAACGTGCGCAATCAATGGGGCGGCGTTGGCATCTTCTATTTTCTGGCGTGTGATAACAGCAACCGTGAACACAATCGCCGACAGCAACGCACACAATGCCGCAAAGAACATCATTGCCGCACCGCGACCATTACTGCGCGCCGGCGTCCACGTGTGACCACACACCGCACACTTTACCGCGCCCGCGCGCAGGGACGGTACGGAATATTCTGTCTGACAAAAATCACATTTTATTTTCATGTTTCCACTTATACCACATATTATTCCAAATTCAACAGGCGATATTTCGCACGAACGCGCGTCTGGATTTCAGACAATGCGTTCATAAAATCTGCGACCGTTGCGTTCTGGTTTGTGGCAACTGTTGCAAATAATTGATACGATACTGTGTCGCCACGCGTGTCACGCGCAGCGGCTGATGCCATACGATTCAAATCCAACAATGTCATATCTGACATATTGGCCACACCACTTTCTACATTCCAATAGTATGCGGGGTTCACAGAATCTTCTATCATTTTGCTGACGACCAATTTTGGCGTAACCGAACCAGTAAATCCGACCGTCACATACACCGCGGTAATACGGCCCGACGTCATATCCACAGAATCCGTAACACGCAACAATGCAATTTTTGTACTGTCACTGATGGACAGACCACCCAACGTCAAATTAGACACCCACAGGTCGCCGACATTAAAACTGGAAAATTTGCCCACGTCCGCCAATTTTAATGCGCCCGCAACATTCAGTGTGCGTGAATCCGCCGACATAGTGCCAGATACCGTCGCATTTTTTATACCGAACGTGCCGTCCAATGTCGGACGCGTTTGGTATATTAAACTGGAAACCGCCGCGCGTCCCAATGTTAAATTGCCAGACAGTGCAACCGATGACGCGCCCAGAAATGCCATATCTGTAATATTATGCCCGCCCAGATTCAGACCCGCCTGCATTGTTGCGTCACGCACATCGTCCGATGGCACGCGCCACAAATACAATGCGTTGTCTAAATTCACGGGTGTCGTTGCGACAATTCCATTTTTTGCAACAATTCCCATATCAATATTATCAGCGCGTGACGAGCCAAATGCGCCGTACGTGCGTGCATTGTCCACAAACCCCAATTGTCCCGCACCCGTTGCCACAATTTCACGTGTGCGCAGTGGCGTGATATCTGCATCTGACATTACCACAACGCCTTGCAAAGTGGATTTACCAAGTACATCATTTGATTTCAACACGCGTAACTGATAATCACGACCATTTTCCATCAAATTTGTATTCAGGCCATAGTCCGTTAAATCCGCCATTTCCAAGCGTGTGATGTTTTTTCCAACTGTTTCCAATAATTTTTCACGGTTATCAAGGATATAGCGTTCCAATGCGCCCTGAATATTTTCCATTTCGCGAGCGATAACAATATTTTCAGCACGACGAACCGCACGCGTTTGATACTGGATTAAAAATGGAATCATCAATGCCGCCAGCGCAACCGACAACAGCAATTCAACCATCATACCGCCACGCGACGTATTTTGTGCAGAAAAAATACGTAATGACCTGTTCATTATTGCGAAACCTCTTTTGGTGTTGCAGATTTCCAACCACTTTGCATTATCGCGCCAAATTCCGATGCCTTTGGTGCAGCAGGCAATGCTGCACGCGTCAATGTCAATTTAGAAAACGTTGGTGCTTTGGTATTTGGGAATGTCCAATTACCCAATTTTAATGGCGCGGTTGTTGACATCAACAATTCACCAGAAACTGTCAGGCCAAAATTTTCATAAAACACGATTTCTTCGGCGGAAACATATGGGGTTTTGACGGAATTTGCGCTGATACCCGTAAAGCCACTGATTGTTCGTGCGGTGTCTGATTTCAAAACCAAATCACGCGCAACATTTACGGACTTGGTAATTTTTGCGTTGTCGGTCACAATGCGCCCATTGGTTGTGTACGCTGCACCATTCATATTGTCCGCGTTAATTGTTCTGAACCCAGAAATATCGCCTGTCACGCGCATAGAATTGATTTTGACACCTGCACCATCAATATTTGCGCCACGGCGGAAATACGCAGTGTTTGCCGTCATGTCATCAATACCTGCAAATACCGCCGAAATATTTTTAACCCGTGCAGACACGCCAGATAACGCGTCAACATTATATATATTGTTGCCGTCCATATTCAAATCACGCAACATGGTATTCAGGTTTTCTTCGTCTGATGCCGTACGATGCAGGTATTTTGTTGTGTCCAGTCCTGCAACATCACGCGACACACGATACACCAATAATCCCGCATGAAAGTCCGGCGCAGACACCGCCCAATTTGCACCATATGCCACCCCATCAGGCGACACAACCGCGGCATCTGCGCCAACATGACGCGCGATACGATTTGCGTCCAGTTTATTGTCTGCAACATCAAACGCCAAATACACATCGGTAATTGTTGCGCCACGGACAGAATACTTGTCAATAAATCCAGATGCAATTGACGGTGATATTTGCGCCAACTCATCGTCTGATAATTTAATCTGGGCAGTATCAGGCCAATGACTTTGGTTTGTACGAACATAATTTAACGTAATATCGCGTAATTCCATAATCTGGCGGGCAATCGCCATATCACGCAGGTTTGACGTTGTGATTGTAATTTGTGAATACAGCACGGGCGCGGCAATCGCAACAATTGCCATGGACAAAATAACCTCTGTCAAACTGGTGCCGCGGGTTGGGCGTGATGAAAATATACGCGTTTTAATCACAGTTGCTGCCCCCGTTTAACATACATTGTTTGATATCAATACGCTGTTCCAAGCGTTGCCAAAAATAATACTGGCAAATTATATGTTGCGATAATGATTTCGCGTTATAAGTACCACCCAAGTCCGCAATCAGTGCCTTGCACGTAACCGTTGCGTTATTTGATTCAGATGGCGATTTCAGCGGTGCAATCATGTCATTGTTCAGTGTGCCGACAAATACATCTGGCAATACAGACGTACCAGCGGGACGAATATCCAATATTACAGCCCCCGATTCACCATCAGACAATGCGTCAGATGTTTGGTCGCGCATTGTGATATTTGATGTGGCGATTGATGCGACACTGATGCCACTGTATGCCGAATAACTTAACGAATCTTCGTCAATATACACATCTTGACCGCGGGCGGCATTCAGGAATGAATTTATTTCCAATCGTTCAACATTGAAATTTATTCTGTCGCTGACCACGTTGCCACGCACATACCAATTTGCGGGCCCAGTAAAACTGGTGCGGCCCGCCGTCATTGCAAAATCATATACTGATGCAGTATTTGCATTAAATGTTCCCGCATCACCAAATGCCGCAACCGTACGCGCATCAACAGAATCAACCGATAACGCACCACGCGTCAACGACAATGCGGATTCACCGTCCGGACTTTGAAATACCGCCCTGTCCGCAGTGGCGTTTTTAATAGAATTTTTGGACTTGCGCCCATTTTCCGTTCCCGTCAGTGACAACGTTGTAATTTCGCCAGTATCAAAACCCGCGCGATTGGCGACAATACTGCCCACGTTGTTCAACGAATTGCCATTCATTTCCAAATCGGCCAAGAATCCGCCCGCATCCAAATCCGTATCATTACGACGCACAACGTCCGAATACGCGTTGTCCAACGCAATCGCCACCACCAATGCCCCATTGTCTGCCGCGGCATAGAATCCAATGCGACGTACTAATTCCGCCATCTGAATCCCCGACAAATCACCGCCTGTCATTTTCAGATATGCCGACACCTGATTTGAATCCTTGTCAATAACCAGTGCGATATTTTGCCCCAATGCGGTTTGTGGTCTGAACCCCAACGGCAACCCATATGATTCCAGCAAATCCGTGAATTGTGTACCTGATATTACCGTTTCGTTATACGGCAATGCCGATGCGTTTTCACGAATAAATATGCGTGCCGCCGCCGCGGCATTATCAATCTGGCGTGTGGTGGAATACATCTGAGCGGCCATATCACGCGATGCCAATCGCGACGCAAAAAACGGCATAAACGCAACAATACACGTCAACGCCAACAGTGCCTGTAATAAAAAGTTTCCGCTTTGATTCCGTGGCAAGTGGTATGCCCCCTCCTACATACTGAACAGAATAGCAACTGAAAAAAAATATTGCAATCAGTTTTAAGATGATTTAACATCAGTTTCGTTTAGAGAGTTGGCGACAGAAATCGCCGGAAATAATTTCCTTTTGAAACAACCGAAACAAAATGCAAAATAAAAAAAACCAATCGTCTGTCGGGCTGATGATTCAGCGTTGTCATAAATGGCGTCAAAAAAGAAAACAATATATTGATCAGGCACGTCAAACTGCCGATGAAGTTGAACGCGAACGCCTGTTACAGGCCGCAGAACATTATGGCCGTATCGTTGCCGCCGAACAGGGTAAAATTGATTCCACGCGTACACCCGCGGACAAGATTTCAGTACCAGAAATTGATACAGAATCTGATGACACAACCACATCGGACGAGGTCGAGGCCCCATTGCCTGATTTCATATTAAACTGACACAGAATCGTGTTCTAAATTTTGTTGAAATTTGACTGTGTTTTGCTATCCTGCGAACAAAAGGAAGTTTAGTATGGACAGCAATTACACAGTTTTAGCACGCAAATACCGCAGCCAAGATTTTCAATCACTGATTGGTCAAGATGTTTTGGTAAAAACACTGACCACCGCAATCAATACCGGACGCATTGCACATGCGTATATTTTTACTGGCATTCGTGGTACTGGGAAAACCAGTACGGCCCGCATTTTGGCCAAGGCGTTAAATTGTCTGTCATCGGATGGGCCAACCGCCACACCGTGCGGGGTATGCGAAAACTGTCGCGCGATTGCCGCGGGTCAGCATATTGATGTTATGGAAATCGACGCGGCATCACACACAGGCGTTGACAATATGCGCGACATCTTGGACGCGGCACAATATCGTCCAACCAATGGTCGGTACAAGGTTTATATTATCGACGAAGTTCATATGCTGTCGACATCGGCGTTTAACGCACTGCTCAAAACACTGGAAGAACCACCTGCACACGTTATCTTTATTTTGGCAACAACCGAAATTCGCAAAGTGCCCGTGACAATTCTGTCACGATGCCAGCGTTTTGATTTGGCGCGCGTGCCGGTTGAAACATTAAAAAAACATTTTGCGTGGATTGCATCACAAGAAAAAATTGAATTATCTGATGCGGCAAACGAATTATTGGCGCGTGCCGCTGATGGTTCTGTGCGTGATGGATTATCATTGCTGGATCAGGCGATTGCACAAACCGGCGGGCATGTTGACGAAGCGGCTGTGTTGGCCATGCTGAAACGCGCGGACAGCGGGGTTGTTGTCGACCTGATGAATACGGTGTTGTCGGGCGATACCGCCGCCGCATTGGAAAAAGTTGACCAGATTTACACCAATGGCGCAGACCTGTCTATGCTGTTGACTGATATGATGGAATGGACGCATTGGGCAACACGTATGCACCCTGCCCTGCACGCGGGCGACGTTTCTACATCGCCGTACACAATGGATCAGCGCGAACAGATTCAGAAAATCAACGAACGTATTTCGTTAAATACGCTGTCCCGTATATGGCAGGTTATGGTTGCAGCCGTGTCTGAATTACAGGCGTCTGATAATCAAAAACAATGTTTTGATATGTTGATTGTGCGGTTGATGCATATTGCCGATATGCCATCTGTGAACGAAATTTTGAAGCGTCAACAGATGGAACGTGCAAATGCGCCTGCGGTCGCACCAGTCGCCACGCCTGCGCCCACGGCGGACGCACCAAAGTTTCTGAAAATTACATCGGCGGACATGTTGCGCGACGAATTGAAAAAGAACAAAGAAATTATGTTGCACGCGTATTTTGATAATAACATAGAGGTTGTTGATTTTACCGACGGAACAATCAAGTACTTTGACCGTGGCAACGACGAAACATTTGCATCAAAACTGGCCATGTGGTTGCAAGATAAAACGGGACACGCGTGGACACTTTCGCGTGAAACAGAATCACATCATGTTCAAACGGCCGCTGAACAAAATCAAGTGGCGTTGGAATCCGACCCGTTGGTGGCCAGTGCAATGGACTTATTCGAAGGCGCGCAAATCGTTGGTTCGAAATAAATCACGTAATTCGGGGGGAACACATGAAAACAGAATCTGGACGTTCACTGATAGAGGTTATCGGGATACTGGCCATTGCTGGTATCATGACCGCGGGGACAATGGGTTTGTACGGTGTTGTACGCAACAATACACGTCGCCACATTGCCAGCACCGAATTACAACAAATTGCCCAGAACACAAAATTATTATTACAAATGCGCGGTGATTATACCGACGTATCGGTTGACTATTTGATAAAAGAAGGTGCGTTAAAAAGCAATGCTGCACCGATTGGTGGGGCGGCGTGGTCTGTCACATCATCGGCAGATGGGGCGTCTTTTTCAATCAATCTGGTTGAACTGACGCAATCGGAATGTGAATATTTTTCGACCGCTGCACCATCATGGGCAACATCAATTATGGTAAATGGTTCAACATATGACCCAGACACCAGATGTTTTTCATCATCAACAAATCAGGTTTCATTTATCGTTGAATAGCGTAATAAAAATCTTTGCAGGCCTGTCCATAATAACACTGTGCGGTTGTATGACGTATCACAGTCCGAATCGCAGTCAGTGGCCACTGTACCTGCGCGGGGCCAGTTTTACCGACATGACCGAACCCGCACGCATTGCCAAACGCCCCGTGTATTTGGGGTCGGGGGGCAAACTGATTTCAAATGAAACATTACCAAACAGTGCCGAATACGGGGACAAGGTTGCAAACGACAATGCCGCCGCGGTGCAATATATGGCGAACGTTGAATACACATTGTATGACGCGTTGCGTAAATCCGGCATTTCTGTTCAGCGTGCGGGCACAGACGTTGTTGTAATTCTGGTGCGTGATGCAATTATGGAACTGGACGCCCCAGAAATATCGGCAACGGGGGACGACACACTGCGCACGATTGCAAAAATATTGAATAAGTATGACGCAACATTTATTGAAATTGCGGGCTATACCGATGCAATGGACACAACATCTGCGCGCGCACTGTCAATGGATATGGCGCAACGTGTTGGTGTGCATTTGGCACAGCATGATATAAATACCGCACGTATGTTTATTGTTGCGCGCGGTGCATCGCGTCCGATTGCCGCCCAAGATGACATTGGCCGTCTGACCAATCGTCGGGTTGAAATTCGTATTGTTCCAGCACGATAATTTTGTGGACAACTTTCCCTTTTCATTTGAAAATTTTGTTGCTATACTGCGACCAGAACAATTTAACAAAGGAAGGTAATCATGGCAAACACACCTAAAACACCGGTGAATCCATCGGCAAAAAAATACGCACGTACTGGGATTATTGCGGCAATCGTGATTGTTGTTGCAGTGCTGGGGGCATTTGGCCTGCGCGCATTGCACAAGACAGGCGACGCTACAACAATCAGTGGCGCGTCCGTTGCAGAATCGGTTGAAACGGTCAGCACAAATGCCGCCCGTGGCAGCGATATGCGCATTGCAATCATTCGCATGGACGCAATCCAAACAGATGCCAAGGCATTGAAAGCATTGCGCGAACAAAAAGAATCATATGAATCCAAATTGCGCAATGAATTGACCAAAGACCAAAAAGCACTGGAAAAAGAAAAGGCAGAGATTGAAAAATCACAGGATATTCTGTCACGCGAAGCATTGCAACGTCGCGTTGTTGATTATCAAAACCGCGTAACAAAATTGCAGCGCGATTTGTCTGAACGTGCACAGAGCATTGAAATCGCATATCAAAAGGCGTTAAACGAAATCCAGAACAAACATCTGGACCCTGTTGTTGACGCGATTATTGCAAAGAAAAACCTGTCATTGGTAATTGATGGTCGTTTTGCCCGTACAGGTAAAGATGTCGCAAATCTGGACATCACAGACGAAGTTATCAAGGCATTGGACAAAAAGGTGTCCAAAGTAAAAATGGAAACTCCAAAAGGGTTCTAAGAAAAACGCCGCCCAATGGCGGTGTTTTTTTAGAAAATTCTCCGTATCTGCCGCGATAAACATAATGTGTGCGCCAAATGGCGCACAGCTTTATTTACTGGATTGCTTCGTTACACTCGCAATGACAGTCGTTTTTTGTGCATGTGTCGCCTGCGGACTTCGTCCTTGCCGCAACCTTCGCGTACC
>SAMEA3663010__coassemble_238_pt1 | contig 26097 bp, 18 predicted proteins | sample SAMEA3663010__metabat2_low_PE_026 | metagenome-assembled genome bin SAMEA3663010 (sample SAMEA3663010) | pig gut metagenome | biome: pig gut; feature: pig-associated habitat; material: faeces | place: France | collected 2012 | reverse complement strand
AACTAAGTAAATCTAAGATATCGCGCGTTCGACCTATGCTTATACATCTGAGCCAAGTTAGATAGCCGTTCGATTCCAGCAATGAGTCGAACGGTTTTTTAAAGCAAAACCAAGCCTTTCGTCCATCTATCACTGAGTTCGATAGCAGTTGTCCAAAAATCTCTCTTCCATCCTGCATTACGAATAAATAGACAGTAAATAAGTAAAACAGAGCAGTTTTGTCTTAGTTTTTAGCGGAAAATACTGAAAAAAGTAGCTCGTTTTCATTATCGAACACGGCAATATATATGATATAGGAGTTTGAAAATGGCGGTTATATCAGAAACAATGAATAAAAGAAGTCTGTTGTTTTGCAGAGTTTCTTCAAAAGAACAAGAAATGGGTCAATCCATAGATGCACAATTACAGAATCTAAGGTCTTATTGTAAAAGACAAGGGTTTTCAATAATCAAAGAATATGCGATTACGGAATCTTCAACTCGTGGTGATAGAAAGAAATTTACAGAGATGTTAAGTTTTGTAAAGCAGCAAAAGACAAAAATCATTATAGTTGCCGATTGTGTGGATAGAATTCAAAGAAGCTTCAGGGAATCAATCGAATTAAGTGATTTGGTTCATTTAAATAAGATTGAAATACATTTTGTCCGTGAAAACCTGATTATATCTTCAGAATCTAATACATCAGATAATATGAGATGGGATTTTGGTGTTCTTGCTGCAAAGAGTTATGTCAGCAATCTTAGTGATAATGTTAAAAGAAGTATCAAATATAATCTTGAACATGGGCGTTGGCAGGGTAGTGCACCTATCGGGTATTTAAATGCTAGAACAAAAGACGGTAAAGCAGATGTAATATTAGATGAAGAAAAAGCACCTTTGATAAAGCAACTTTTTGAAGCTTATGCAACTGGTTTACAGACAACAAGTACTTTACTTAGCTGGTGTAAAGAACATAAACTGACATCAAAACAAAATGTAGGTAAACCATTATCAAGAGCTGGGATTTATGTCATATTAAAGAACCATTTTTATTATGGTGTTATGTTGGTTAAAGGGAAGATGTATAAACATAATTATCCACCAATCATAGATAAAGATTTGTTTGATAAAGTCCAGGTTTTATTATCCAAACAATATCCAAATAAAGATGAACCAGATTTACCAGATGTACCAGTTAAAGCAGGAAGAAGGTACAGATACGAATTATTTCCTTTTTCTGGTTTGTTTAGATGTGGTACTTGCGGACACTTAATGACACCAGAGAGACATGTTAAGCCAAGTGGAAAAGAATATATTCATTATAAATGTTGTCATATAGTTAGAACTTGTAAACAAAAGACCTTGAATCAGAACGAAATACTAAGACAATTTTATGAAGATGTTGCTGATAAACTGTATTTGGAACCAGAAGAAATGAAAAAGGTTAAATCACACATCAGACCATATTTAAAAGAAAAGAATATAGAAATAGCAACTACTGCAGATGTTCAACATAATATATCAGTAGCAAATGAAAGAAAATCTAGATTAGTCAAGATGTTATTGGATGGGTTGGTAGATAAAACAACATATACGAATATGCTTGCGGAAATTGAAACAACTATATCAGAAAACGAACATTTACTAGAAAAATACCAAGAAAATAATGTGGATATTGCTGAATCTATATCAACTATCATAGAATTTGCTGGAAATCTAAGGAATATTATAGAAAGTTCGAGAATGCAGGATGGAAGAGAGATTTTTGGACAACTGCTATCGAACTCAGTGATAGATGGACGAAAGGCTTGGTTTTGCTTTAAAAAACCGTTCGACTCATTGCTGGAATCGAACGGCTATCTAACTTGGCTCGGGCAACTGGACTCGAACCAGTGACATACGGATTAACAGTCCGTTGTTCTACCGACTGAACTATGCCCGAATAACGCGACTTATAATAATCTTAAAATCCGCACAAGTCAAGGATTTTGTAAAGATTTTACGAAGAAATTTTGTCTGTCCCAGTAATCCGCCTTTTTGGGCAATTTTTGCCAAGATGTAGACTTGGTGTAGATGAGAAAAAATCGGGTAAAAATTAAATTATGAACTTTTTGCGCAAAAATACCCCGCATTATTCCATTGTTCTGTTTGAAAAGCTTGCCTTTATTTAAAATAATTATGCAGGCGTTTAGGCAAAGGAAACTTACGAAAGTAACAGCTGGAATATTTAGAAAAAAATAATTCGGTATTTTTGATGTGGTGCGTCCTAACAAAACATCGCTTTTACAAATGTTAATGGAAAACAGAATCTGTGTAACTATTAGCAAGATCAATTTGCTAGCACATCATTACAAAAACAATTTCAGATAATATCGCGATATTGACATTATATGTATATTTTCTTACAATCCATTGCAAAGGGTATTGTAATGAGCAGATTATTCATGGAACCGATCGAAAAAGATTGGTTTAATAATATGTTGGCAGCCAGGAATATAACAATTGACGGACGTCCCTTGTATGCTTATCGTATTACCAGTTCAGAATATAAATCATTGCTGGATATTTTAGCTACACGTTGTAAAGAAAATATAGATCTTGATGAATTGTTGTCTGAACGCGGTTTTAGCGTTTTGTTTGTGTTTTTTGCGACAGAATGGTATAAACGCGAGTATATTGGTGGTGCATGGCGATGGGAAGATATATTTGATAAATTTACTACGAAAAAAGTAAAAAATGTAAATGCCAGAAGTGATGCAGTAAGAAGTGCTTTAGAATTTCTACAAAATCCAATTTCAAGTGATGCGACAGGTAAAATATATTTTGGAGCAATCATTGCTAATGGGGGATTGCCGGCAAAATATATTCAAAACAAACAAGGTTATTTAGGAATAGTAGGTTTGATAACAGCGGCATTAAAATACAAATTAAGATACGTAGTTGGTGCGGACGAATTATTGGATTTTATAGAAGATAGGGCTGATAGTTATAATTTTGCTGACTCTCTTAGAAATGAAAGTATGTACCAGCTCATAGTCAATGTTGTAGAAAAAATTGTAGAATTAAAAAATCGTTACAATTTAAATTCTAAAAGCGGTGTTATCACTAAATTAGATGCAGCAAATCCGAATTGGCGAGAAGAGTTTCCTATTTTGTTAGAAGATGGGGCAATAAGAACACTCCTGGATACTTTGATGCAAGATGCCTCTGAAATCAGAATGGCTCAAAAACGTCCATTTGTTAAACGTTTTTTAAATGGTAACCCAGATGAATTATTTTTTGATTTAGATGTGATTTTTCCATCAAAACCGGTAGAAAAGGATTATTTCCAAAGGTATTTTGGCATAACAGAAGAAATGCCACAAACGTTTTATTTAAATACTTGGGATAGTAATAAAACAAAAGTTGCAAAGATAGAAGCAGATTTATTTAAATCTGATGTTTACAAAATCTTAGCTTACAATAATAAATTGCCTGTAACAGAATCTGTTATTTTAGAGACCTTTTCACCTATAAACGATAAAAATATCAATGGATTTAAAGTACGGTTGGCAGAAAGTATCGATTTGTCAGAGCCGTTGGTATTTATATTAGACGAATATGGTAAGTATTTATACGTTGGATCTGGAGATGTTGGGGTGGCAACATCGTCTTGTTATGTTGGTTTAGCAGATGATTTTACCGAAATTCCACAAGATCTCGAACCTGTAAACACATTTATGGTAGATCAGCATAAATTTGGTTTGTACAAATGCGAAAATAAGAATGTAGTTATAGGTAATTACGAAATACGTTTGAATGATACTACAAAGGTCAAACAGTATGTTCTTGGAGGTAGATTATTACAATATCGAGCAAAACCGTATGATGCTTATCTGGGATTGCCACAGTTGTATTATATTGATGAAGAGCAAAACTATATCAAAGAACCAAATGTGGTTTATCGTATGCATAATTCTGATACCATTTTGCCTGTAACAGAATGTGTTGGATTGGTGGATGTTTGTTGTTCTAAATACGGGAAAACCATTTGCAAAATACCAGCATTTATTTTGCCACCGGAAACACAGTTTGAATATAAGAATATCACCAATAACAGTGGGGATATTCTTATTAAAAATTTTACACCGGCAAAAATTATTCCTATAGACAATAAAGAATATTCAGTTAATGTTACAGAAAATACAATTCAGTTTACGTCGTTAGCGGAAATTCCACCAGCCACAGTTGGATTCGGAGTATGGTTTGCAGATAATATGGGACATATGGATATATCCATGCCATTCCCTGCTAAAGGTTTTGGGTTTTATGATGAGCATTTATCGTGTATCAATAATTCCGTTATTTCTGTGAATAGTTTACATGGAAAACGTATCAATATTTTTGGATTGCCAGATGGTTGTTATTTAAAACTAAATTCCGAAAGTCAACACATAGACAAACATCTGACCACAATCAAATCTTTTGCAGAATATCGTTTGATCGATTACGAACAAGATATGCGGTTTTTGTTTGAAGACAATGTAGAAGATGTTACCTTAACTCTCGAAAGCTCATTTGAACGTCCTGCCAGGTTATACATATCAAAATATGATATGACCGCAGAAGTTCGTGATAAAAGTATTTTTGTTTTGGCAAAAACCAATGTTGTTCCAGCAGAGAACAGCGTATATGCAATTGGTCTGTTGAACGAAGATGCTCAACCAATTTGTTTGAGAATCGCATCAGATGGCATAATTGACACAAGTTCGCTGGAAACAGGAATATACGTAATTTATTCCGCTGCCAATGCAGATTTTAGCATAAAACCGTTCGTTTATAGACATAATTTACCAAATGTTGCTATAGATGATTTTTATAAGTATATCATATGGGGTGATAACAAATCATTATGCAATATTTTATTATCAGAATTAGACTTCAATTATGATTCAAAACTTTGGCAAGAGATAGACAGATTATCAAAATTATTTATAGATAAAGATATCCCGTTAGATGCTGTAAATTTATGGTCTTGTGTAGCTAATAACCCAAGCTTGTTAGCTATGTATTTGTTGCGTGGAACGTTTGTTAAACCAGTATTGGATAAAAAACAATCGTTGCCGGAGACAATAGACTGGGCCGCAAAACTGATTGATATGCAATATGCTGGTGTAACAAAAATGTTACACAAGTTTCGTGACGAAATGTTGATAAATACAGTGTTGTTGCCAAAAGACACGTTATCAGATGTTATTGAAAAATATAAAGATTTCTTCAATAGGATTCTTGATAACATGTTTGTCAGTCATATTCATGATAATTGGGATTCAAAAATATGGGAGTATATGGAGACCAAATTTAAAGAAAACTTTGAACAGTTAAAATATAAGATATGGGATAAGCAATATTCTGTAATCGCAACAGTGTTCAAAGAAGCCAGTTTTACATTGTGCACACTTATGTATACCCCCCAAGAATGCATGAGAGTTTTGCATCAAAATGATGAATCAAACAGTTTTTTACGTAATAATATAAGTGATTGGGCTAATAGCAAGACCGCGCTAGATTGGAGTGAAAATTTGTTTGGAGAAATCAATCAAATGCTCAATGGTTATGTTAGTGTGGTCACTGATGGATATGATGGAATCAAAATTCCTCATAATGTAATTGCGACATTAACTAACAAATGCGAATGTAAGAACACTTGCAAAGCTCCATTATTTAGATTTGATCAGTATCCAGAAATTAGAAGTTATGTTATTCATTTTCCTATGTTTTGTGCATGGTTAGCATATCAAGGAAGAGATGCTTATTTGAATGATCCAGAATTGGTGCGCACTGTTAGAAATTTTATAAGATTCCACGCTAGTTACTTTGTAGAAGCATATAGAATCTCGACAATTATCTTATCAAAGGTGTAAATTATGAGACGAGACGCATTTTCACGTTTGTTTTCTGAACTTGTTAATATGCCGAGAGAGGCGGTATTGAGTTATATTGCTACAATGCCAAGTGGTTTGCGTGAACATATAGAAACATTATTGTCGCAATCAGGAACGCGTCTCTTAGCCGCCCCAGTGTTTGAACCAATGTTCGGATGGAAAACAGCCGATAAAAAATTTTCAGATTTGGTTCCTGATTTAATACCTGATTCTTTTATGAATTTGTTAGACAAGGCTAGTGTTTATGGGTTTAAAAAGGATATGAGTCCATATACACACCAGTTAAAAACTTGGGAAACATTATTACACACCGATAAATCTGTTGTTGTGGCCAGTGGAACCGGTTCTGGAAAAACAGAAGCGTTTATGATACCTATTTTGAGTGATGTTATAAGACAAGCGGAAACTGGTGGTGAACCATTAGAGGGTGTGCAAGCTTTGTTCCTGTACCCGCTTAATGCTTTGATCCAGAGTCAGAAAGAGCGCTTTAGTGCTTGGACAGCTCCATACAAAGGAAAAATTAGATATTGTTTATATAACGGAAATTTGCCAGAAAATCAAAAGCACACTGTTGAACTAAGAGGCAAACCAGAAGAAATTTTAGATAGAGAGCATTTGTGGCAATCTCCACCGCCGTTATTGATAACAAATCCAACAATGTTGGAATATATGTTAATTCGTAAAAAAGACAACAATATATTGAAAGCATCTCAAGGTAAATTGAGATATATTGTTTTAGACGAAGCTCATACGTATATGGGATCTCAAGCTGCTGAGCTTTCGTTATTGTTGAAAAGGGTGTTGGCCGCTTTTGGTGTGACCAAAGAAAATGTCAAATTCATTGCATCTTCAGCAACAATTGGTGGGGACGACGCCGCAAAACAATTACAACGTTTCTTGGCCAGTATTGCTGGAATAAAAGAAAATCAAGTGGAAGTAGTATTTGGAACAAGATGTATCGACAGATATAAGACCAGCACACAAACCAATGAACCTCTGGAATACTTAGAACAATTACCTGTTGATGATGTTATACCTGTTTTGCAACATAATAAGCTTGCTCTTGAAATGCGTGATTTCTTTATAAACAAGGAATATGACTCTGTTCAGGTTAGAGAATTGCGTGAATTTTGTGCAAAATTCGATTTGTCTGACGAAGACGGATTGCGCTGGTTAGATGTTCTATCTACAAAAAGTGATTTGTATAGTTCTTTTTTGCCTTTAAGAATTCATTTCTTTCATAAGACGTTCCCCGGCGTTTGGTGTTGCTGTGATAAAAACTGTTCTCATAAGCCAAATATCCAAGATTGGGAATATGGAAAAGTGTATTTAGATGAACGATATGTGTGTGATTGTGGGGCGCCTGTATTTAGATTGAGTTATTGTTCTTCGTGTGGTGCAATAACGCTGGATGCTCGTCATATCCAGTTGGAGACGGCTAATAAAATCGTTCCGAATTTATCGTTTATTAAGGATGATTTTGTGCTAAGTGACGAAACGGATGAAGACTCAGATATCGAGTCCGAAAAAGACACGATTTTAGATGATCATTCTGTTTTTATCGATAATTTATCAGACGTGTGCAAATATCTTGATAAGCAAACAGGGATTATATATAACGAAGAAGTTCCAAATTCGGTACGGATAGGTTTAAAGGACAAGTTAGGTAAAGGTTGTCCTTGTTGTGGTGAAACAAGAGCGTTTATCACCCCTATTCAGGGTGTTCCGTTTTTCTTGAGTGTTATATTGCCGTCATTATTATCTTATGCAGATCCAGCCAAAAATCCAAACGAACATCCTGCATTTGGTAGAAAAATGATATGTTTTACAGATTCTCGTCAAGGTACTGCTAAAACAGCGATGAAATTACAGCAAAATGCAGAGAATAATTCTATAAGAAGTCTATTTTTGGATGCTGTTTCCAAAGAAAAGAAAGTGGACGAGTTTTTGCAAAAATTACAGCAAAGTGCACCATGCATGGTTGAGCAATATTTGGCAACTCATCCAAATAACAATCCAAAATATGCCGATGTTAGAGATAAGTTGGTGTCGCAGCATGCAAACGAATTAAATTGGATTTATAAATATTATTTGTCTAGAGATCCAGATTTATTCTCGCCTGCGAATGGTATGTCACGTTTGGTTGATATTTTGTTTTATAGAGAATTTGCTCGTAGACCCAGACAGTTGGCAAACATGGAAACCTTGGGCCTTTTATCATTAGGGTATGATTTTTCTCAAATTCAGAGTGTGTCACAACAAGTAACAAAATATTTTGATTTGTCTGAATGGAAAGATTTATTGAAAATATTTTTAGATCATTTTGTTCGTGCTCATGGATGTATAGAATACCCAGCTGAAGGTTGGACAGAATGGGGGGCATCATTTAATAATGTTTCTTGGATTGAAGCTTGGGGTATCGCAGCGAAACCATCTAATCACGCAACACTTTTCCCAAGGGTAAAACGTGATAAGGGGATTATACCACAACCACAAATAGTAAAACTTTTATCTTATGCTTTAAATCTGGAATTACCTAATCCTGTTAATGAAGATATTATAGATCAAATACTTCACTGTATTTGGAATGATTTGACTCGTACACAAATATTGCGTGCGGGTGCGGATAATAAATATAAATTAGATCTTAGATCTGTCATGTTATATCGGCCAGAAATAATCTACAAGTGCCCTGTAACCAAGAAAGCATTAGATGTCGTCTTGAAAGGTTTTTCGCCTTATATGAGCCTTAAAAATACATCTAAATGTGAAAAGTTTGATATGCCTTTATACGATTATCTCGGAGAAAATGGGATGACTTTCGATCAGATACAAGATCGGCGTGCTAATTGGTTGCGTACTGATCCAAAAATCCAGTTGTTAAAGGCTAATGGCTTATGGAGCAATATCGCAAACAAAGTCATTATGGGCAACAATTATTATCGTACAGCTGAACACTCCGCACAACAGGATTCTGCAAAATTACATATGTATGAGGATTTGTTTAAGAGTGGGGATGTAAATATTTTGAATTGTTCTACAACAATGGAAATGGGAATTGATATAGGTGGATTATCTATCGTTGCTATGAACAATGTTCCGCCACATCCTGCTAATTACTTACAGCGTGCTGGTCGTGCCGGTCGTAGAAGAGAATCTAAAGCAATAGCATTTACAATGTGCAAAAATAATTCACATGAAGATAATGTGTTTGCTCATCCTAAATGGGCTTTTGAGAGTCAGATTGGTGCCCCTTATGTTGATATGTTCAGTGAAATAATTGTGCAGAGACATGTTAATTCTGTGTTGTTAGCGGCATTTTTGAAATCGCCAACGGAAAATGTGAAAGATGGCACCAGTTTGAATATGAAGTGGTTAATGTTGCCAGAAGATAACAACAAATTGATGGCTTTTGATATTTTCTGTAAACAGGCTTTATCCGATGCAGACATATGTGATACTTTGAATAAAGTTATTGCTAGCACCAATTTTCAAAACAAACCTTTATCTGATTTTGTGGCTAAACTATCTGAGCAGTTGAATAATTTTAATAAAGAGTGGTTCTGTGTATATAATGCTGTACAAGAGCAGATCAATATGCTTACAAAATCTAGCAATAATGTCGCATTGGCGGCACTGGAAAATCAGAAAAAACGCATCGAAGGTGAATATGTTTTGAAAGAGTTGATAGAAGCCGGCGTATTACCTCGTTATGGTTTCCCAATCAATCTGGTTACCTTTTCTACTTATAACAACCAAGAAGCAAAAAAACAAAAATCTATTGTGTCAGATCGAGAAGATAATCTATTCCGTAGGTTGTCTGCACCTACGAGAGACATGGCTACGGCGATTAGAGAATATGCCCCTGATGCGGAAGTTGTTATTGACGGTATCGTTTATAAATCAGAAGGTATAACACTCAATTGGCATATACCTGTGTCCAATGAAGAGGTCAAAGAAATCCAAAATTTACGCTATGTATGGCGTTGTAAGCATTGTGGTGCCAGTGGAACGGCGCATTCTAAAGATAACACCCTTTGCAAAGAGTGTCATAAACCCATAGAAACAACAGAGTTTAGATATATTCAACCAGCTGGATTTTCTGTTGATTTTAATGGCAAGGTAAGTAATAGGATTAACGACAAAAACTTTGTGCCGTATTATCAGCCACTTATCAGTATTTATGAGAAATTCACTATGTGGCAAGGTCATAAAAATATTTATTATAGAAGTTCAGCAATTGGTAGTTTGATCAATTATTCTAAAGGTAGGGGAAACGGGTATGATTTATGCCTGAGTTGCGGGCGTATGACCCAACAATCTCTGGAAGACGCTCATAAACGCTTGCGTACGGGTAGTGAGTGTAATCATAGTAGTTTTGCCATGTTAAATAACATTTGCCTTGGTATAGAGACAACTACAGATGCTATAGAGTTTGTTTTTAAGGACATTGATAATAATTATATAACAAACGATGTTTTGGCGTATACATTGGCTGTTGCTATTCGTGCATCTATAGCTAGTTTTATGGGAGTAGAGTTAGAAGAAATAGGGTGTATAAAAAAGACGGTTAGAACCCCAGATGACAAGGGAACATGTTTGAGTATAGTTTTGTTTGATAATAATGCCACAGGCTATTGCTCTTCGTCAGACATAGTTAACAAATTAAAAACCATAATGTGTGGCGCAAAAGATGTGCTTACTTGCGATTGTGCGGCGTATTGTGATAAGTGTTTATTGCAGTACGATACAAGGTTCAATGTGGATATGTTGGACCGCCATGTAGCTTTGGAGTTTTTGTCTGATGAATGGTTAGCGACACTTGAATAAAACAAACGTTGTTTTATATACCGTAATTTTCGTTTTGTTTAAGTAAACAAAGTAATTATTCATTAGGTTCAAAATACAATCCCAAACTATTTGCGTAAAATTGTGAGATGGAATTGGCACGTTATTGCGCTGGTTCATTTTGAGAACAAGTAATTGTGTGTCCGTGGTTCTTTTAATTTACCGGGGTGTAGCAAATGTGTAGACAGAATGTAGCGAAAATGTAGACAGAGTGTGGCGAGAACAAGGAATTGTGGTAGCGATTTTCTGCGGGGTTGAAAAGGGTGTATAGATGGGGTGTAGACCGCCTGGTGTAGACAGGGTGTAGCAGATTATTTATAACAAGACAGAGTTAGATATAATTTAAGGGTAAAACAGTATGAATTTTTGTCTGTAATTGTAGCGTATTTTAGCGCATTTTTCAGATAAAGAGTAATGTAGAGGGAACCCTTTGGGGCCGTTAACAGTTCGTTGTTCTACCGACTGAACTATGCCCGAATAGCCCGCATATATTATAATTTTTTTTTATGCATTTCAAGTGTTTTTTTCACTTATTGCAAATTTGCCGCGGGAGTGCTATATTGGTCGTGTCCAATATAAATAACAAAAGGAAAGATTATGTTATTAAAAGGAAAAAAGATTCTGATTACTGGCGTGGCCAACGATTGGTCTATGGCGTGGGCAATTGCACGGCGCGCGCATGAAATGGGGGCGGAAATCGCAATGCCTTATGCGATGCCAGCATTGGAACGTCGCGTACGCCCATTGGCGGAATCTATTGATGCCAAATTTGTCCAAGAATGCAATGTCCAAAATGATGAACAGATGGATTCGCTGTTTGCCAACATAGAACGCGAATGGGGGCATTTGGACGGTATGTTGCACGCGATTGCGTTTTCAGACAAAAATGAACTGACGGGGCGTTATGTTGATACAACGCGTGCGAATTTCAAGAACACGATGGACATTTCCGTGTATTCGTTGGTTGATTTGACGCGTCGCGCGTCGCGCCTGATGACAGATGGTGGCAGCATTGTCGCGCTGACATATTTCGGCGGTGAAAAATCCGTGCCAAATTACAATGTGATGGGTGTTGCCAAATCCGCACTGGACAGCAGTGTGCGGTATCTGGCGTCTGATTTGGGGCGCGATAACATTCGCGTCAACGCTATTTCGGCGGGGCCAATTATGACACTGGCATCATCGGGTGTTGGCGGGTTCAAGGCGATGTTGCGCCTGAACGCGGAACAGACCCCATTGCGTCGCAATATGACACTGGACGATGTGTCCGGTGCGGCGGTGTATTTGTTCAGCAACCTGTCGTCTGCCGTCACGGGCGAGGTTCATCATGTTGACTGTGGTTATTCCACAACGGGTATGATGCCGAATGAATTAAAAGACATTTTGTTAAAAGGTCTGGACGAAAAATAATTTTGCCCGCCATACGCAACGCCCGCCACTGGTGGGCGTTTTATTTTTTTAGAAACTTATGAAAAAAGCAATTGATTTTTACAAAAAATTCAATCATAATTAGAATGCTGCGTAAATATCTTAGGACATATAACCGTTTTTATAAAGTGAGGGGTGAATATGATAGATAATACGATGTTTTGGTCTGCGATTGACAATTTGGCGGCGGCGCGCCATATATCGTGTTCGCACATGGCGCGTATCAGTGGAATTGACGCCACCGCATTGAACAAGAGCAAGCGCACCGGCACAGGTGGGCGTCGGTACTGGATGTCGGTCGGCACATTGGTCAAGATTCTGGACGCGACGCACACAGAATGGGCCGAATTTGCGAAATATTTCCCACAAAATTCTAAATAGTTCACCGTCATCCATGGCGGATTTTTATTGCACGAAATTGGGGATTTTTTTATAATCGGGGCATGAGCAAGATACCTGATTTATTTACATTGGCTGAACATGCCGAATTACTGAAAAAACTGAGCGAATGGGATGTGGCGTACCATCAAAATGATGCGCCTGTGGTTGATGATGCCACATACGATGCGGCAAAATCGCGCGCCTTGGCGATAGAGGCCGAGTATCCAAAACTGGCAAAAAACGGCGCATCCACGCACGTTGGGGCGGCAGTTGCGGCGGGGTTCAAATCGTACCCACACACCGTGCCGATGCTGTCTATTTCGGACGTATTCAATCAGGGCGAGGTTGCCGATTGGTTCGACAAATTGGCAGACAAAAATCTGTTTATTGAATTAAAGGTTGATGGTGTATCGTTTGCTGCGCGGTATGAACATGGACGTCTGGTTCGTGGCCTGACGCGGGGCAGTGGTGTCTTGGGCGAAGATATAACAGAAAACCTGCGTACGATTGCGGATATCCCCCAGACATTGACGGGCGATTACCCCGATGTCATAGAGGTTCGAGGCGAGGTATATATGCGTCGTGCTGACTTTATTGCGCTGAACGCGGCGGCAACGGAAAATGGCGACAAAGTATTTGCCAATCCGCGTAATGCGGCGGCTGGGTCATTGCGGCAACTGAATCCAGCGGTAACGGCGGCGCGGCGTTTGTCGGCGTTTGGGTACACGTACGGTGACCTGTCTGCGCGCACTTGGCAAACCCAGAGTGAATATTTCGACAAACTGGAATCGTGGGGATTCAAGACCACGCGTCAATGGGCGCACAAAGTGAACACGTTGGCAGGGATTCAGGATGTGTATAATCAAACAATGCTGATACGCGACGAAATTCCGTTTGATATTGACGGCTTGGTGATAAAGGTGAACGATGTCGCCCTGCAAGAAAAAATGGGCGCGCGCGCCAACAGTCCGCGGTGGGAGGTTGCTTATAAATTTCCCGCGGCACGTGCGATAACCACGCTGCACGATATCACGGTTCAGGTTGGGCGTACGGGCGTTTTGACGCCTGTTGCGGAATTGGAGCCAATAAATATCGGTGGTGTTTTGGTGTCGCGCGCGACATTACACAATGCGGACGAAATCGCGCGTCTGGGGGTCAAAATTGGGGACAAGATTATTGTTCAACGCGCGGGCGACGTGATTCCGCAAATTGTTGGCGTTGCAGAAAGCGCGCCCGATGCGCGCGAATTTGTATTCCCAACCGTGTGTCCTGTATGTGGCGCGGCGGTTGTCCAAGAACAGGGGCAGGTTGCCCGTCGGTGTGTGAATGCACTGGGGTGTCCGGCGCAACGTATCGGCGAACTGGAACATTTTGTTTCGCGCAAGGGGTTTGATATTGATGGCCTGGGCACACGCCAGTTGGAATTGTTTATTTCGCGTGGTTGGATTTCGTCGCCCGCGGACATATTTACATTGATTGCGCGCCACGGCGATGCGATAAAAAATCTGGACGGGTTCGGCGATAAATCGGTTGCAAATCTGGACGCAGCGATTGAGCGGGCGCGCGATATTGATTTGCACCGCTTTCTGTTCGCCATTGGTGTGCCAGATGTTGGCGAGGTTACGTCCAAGATTCTGTCGCGTGCATTTGGGAATCTGGACGCAATTCGCAGTGCGCCTGCGTGGAAACTGAAACAGGTTGATGGTATTGGCGACGTTATGGCGGATGAAATTGTTTCGTTTTTTGCCGATGCGCATAATGCGCGTGCGCTGGATGAATTGTTGTCGCAGGTTCGGGTGCGCGAATCCGTTGTGGACGTCGCCCCAGTGGACAGTCCGATTGCCGGTAAAAAAATTGTTCTGACGGGCACGCTGACAAATTATACACGGGACGCTGCGCGTGAAATTTTGGAACGTATGGGCGCACGTGTTCAGGGCAGCGTATCTGCCAAAACAGATATTGTTTTGGCTGGGGCAGATGCGGGTTCAAAATTGACGCGCGCAACCGAATTGGGAATCACAATTTGGGGCGAAGACGATTTAGAAAAATTGATAAAGCCAGAACAATAAAAAATGCCCATTTGGGCATTTTTTATTTTAATCCGAACTTGTACGCTGCGCCGATATAAATTTCGGTCGCGTCAATTCTGGTTGTTGCGTATTCGTTTCCACTGGTTTCAAATTCCAGTTTTCCATAACGTACGTATTTTGCCCCCAGATTCAAATCAACACGGTCATTCAGGGCGAAATTTACACCGAACATTGCCTGTAATGATAAATCCAATGTTGAATCAGAAATGTGTGGGGCCGCACCACGAATTTCACCCCAAATACCGGTCAGTCCAATGCCCAATCCGGCATATGGTTCAACCGCGCCACCAAATGTTTGGTACAGGTATACATTCAGCATATTTGACCAAATGTCATAGTCATGTTTTGTGCCATAGCGTGTGAACTTTGCACCAGTATATGCAGTTTCAAATTCGATTTTAACGTTGTCTGTTAAACGATTCCCAACATTGATGCCAATGGCAAAATTGTCGTCTGTTGGGGTAACGGTTGCACCACCATGAATATCATGTTTGAACGCAATATGTTCGTTTTTATGCAGGCGAATCCCCACATAGTTATCGCGACGCGCAGATGTGGCATAACCCGTGTTATAATCATCGTTGTACCAGTCGTCCGCCATTGCAGGCATTACCGCACAGCAGCCCAATAATAACGCAAATATTTTATGCATAGTGTTTTTCCCTTTCCTAAAATTCCTATACGGGGATTATAATTATAAAATCTGGCATAACGCAAGTTGTTTGTGATATAATTCCACTAAACAAAGGGTAGGGATATTACGTGTCGCGACAACAAAACATAGATACAGTACCAGAAAAAAAACGTCCATCATGGCGGTGGCGGCTGGTTTTGTTGCTGATGAATCTGGTTTTGGTTTGTGTGGCGGCGGTTGCGGTGTACCTGACGATTATATTTTTACAGATGCCATCATTGGACGCAATATTGCACGAAACACGCCCCGCGGCAGTGGTGTTTTTAGATAAAAATGGCGAAGAAATTCGCAGCGCAGGACGTATTATGGGAACGCCGGTATCTGTGAAAACTTTGCCCCCGCATGTATGGCAGGCGATTGTTGCAATAGAAGACAAGCGTTTTTTTGACCATGGCCCAATAGATATGCGTGGAATTACGCGCGCGATGTTGTCGAATGCTGTTCATGGTCGTATTGCGGCGGGCGGTTCGTCCATAACGCAACAGACGGCAAAAAACATATTCTTGTCCCGTGAAAAAAAGATTTCGCGCAAGGCCCAAGAACTGATTTTGTCATATTGGTTGGAAAATCGTTTTGATAAAAATCAGGTTTTGGATTTGTATATGAACCGTGTGTCGTTGGTTGGCGGTATGCGTGGGATTGATGCGGCGTCGCGTGTAATGTTTCAAACGCCAGCAAATAAAATGACAATTGCACAGGCCGCACAAATTGCCGCAATGTTAAAAGCACCAACATCATACAGCCCACTGAAAAATCCCGAGCGTAATATTAAACGCGCACGTGTCGTGTTACAGGAAATGGTACGCCAAGGTTATATCACACTGAATCAGGCACGCGCCGCCGCGCGCGATTTATCGCCCGCCACGCCTGCGCCAGATACAAATATATATCGCTATTGGACAGATTTTGTTCTGGACGAGGTTCGTTCGCGAATTGGCGCACTGGATTCTGATTTGCTGGTTTATACCACGCTTGATATGAAATTACAGGAACGTGTTGCCACGATTTTACCTGCACATACCGATAAATATCAGGGGGCCGTTGTCGCAATGACACCATCTGGGGCGGTGCGTGCAATGGTTGGTGGCACAGATTATCAGACCAGCCAGTTTAACCGCGCAACAACTATGCGCCAACCCGGCAGTTCTTTCAAACCGGTTGTGTATCTGGTTGCGCTGGAACATGGTATGACGCCGGATTCGTATGTCAACGATTCTCCATTTGCGATTGGCGACTATAATCCAAAAAATTACAACGAACGCTATTATGGCGATATCACATTGGCAACAGCATTTGCAAAAAGTGTAAATTCCGTGCCACTGAAATTGACCGAAACGTATGGTATTGATTCCGTGTTGGATATGGCGGGGCGTTTGGGGGTTGGAACAAAATTACGCCGCGAATATTCAACCGTGCTGGGCGCATCAGAAATGTCGTTGGTTGATTTGACGATGATTTATGCCGTTATCTGGAATAATGGCGCATCGGTACGTCCGTATTCAATCACGAAAATAACCGACCCGCGTGGCAATGTTTTGTACGCACGCAACCCGTCTGACGCATTACAGGTCTTGCAGCCCCAGACGGTGGAATATATGACGGATTTATTGGCCGATGTACAGGGCGTCGCGCGAATGCGACGGGCGTTTTGGGTGGCAAAACAGGAACCAGTAATAATAACCGTGACGCGTGGTTTGTTGGCGCAGTGCGCGATTTGGTCATTGGTGTTTGGGTTGGTAATGATGATTTTTCACCTATGTCGTCTAAAATTACAGGTGGTACAATCCCCGCTGAGATTTTCCACGATATTGTGAAATAGTTCTGTAAAATCTGTTTTTATCGGTGCGCGATTTGTGATATAATACCAACCATGAAAGGAAGCAAATTTTTATTTTTGTTGCCGGTTTTGTCTGTCCTGATGGGCGGCGCGGCACACGCAAACTGGCAATATGACGGCGAATATATCGGCGACGGTTGGTATGCTGACGATGGTGCACGCTTTACTATATCTGTGCGTGGCGGTATGTCGTTTGGCACGGCCAAGATTAAAAACGATGTTGGCGGACTGACGCCGGCGTATTATATGGAACCGGGCGGTGTCCCTTTCCCCGAGGTTGTATGTGTCCGTGCCGGCGGTTGCAGTGGTTATACATTTGCAGGTTATGCGAATCTGGACAATTTGCCGGTTCGCGATGATAAACTGGACGCGTTTGCATTTGCGGCCGGGGCGTCGGTTGGTTGGACACTGCCAAATCGTCCACAGTGGCGATTGGAATTGGGCTGGGACCACATCAGCAAAAGTGAATATAACCAATCCCCATTTTTAGAAGGGGAAACGACCCTGTTTGATGGCGCATATACGTCCCCCGTTATTGCCAGCAGTGGCGCGGTTCAATCGGATATAACAACCGATGTCATCAGTGCGATGGCGTTCTATGATTTCTTTGACGGGTTGCAGAAACCGTTGCAGACGGTAATTCCGTATGTCGGTTTTGGTATCGGTTATGCCGATGTCAAGACGGTTTTGAATCTGTCGGACCCGTATGGCGATTTGTCGGGCGTGCTTGTATTACAGGAATTCAGCAAACCCGATAACGGCGTGTTCCAGTTCTATCGCGCTGAAAAAAGTAATTCTACGGTTGCGGCAATATTGGCGGCCGGTGTGTCGTATGGCCTGGCGGACAGCACATTCTTGGATTTTGGTGTTCGCGCCATGTATATTCCCAAGGTTGAATGGCAACTGACAAATTCTGATGATACCAAGCATCGCGATTGGTTCAGTGCCAAGAGTTTGATATACACCAACGTAATGTTGGGACTGCGATTTGAATTCTAAAAACGGGGCGACGCCCCGTTTTTTTAGTTTGTGTGCGCCACTTATATTTTTGCCCCGTATTTGCCACGATTGATTGGGCGATAGGACAAGGCCTCTGTAATATCTGCTATTTCTATGTTATCACGCCCCGCCAAATCGGCAATGGTGCGTGCAATGCGGCGTACGCGATTATACCCACGCGCGGACATTCCCATCTTTTCTGCGGCGGCGTTCAAAAAGTTTTGCAATTCGGTGTCCATATGTGCCGCCGCGTCCAACTGTGGCCCGTCCAAGCGCGCATTCAAACAACCCTGACGCGCTATTTGCCGATTGTATGCAGCAACAACGCGGGCGCGTATTTGTGCGCTGGTTTCGCGCGGAATGTTCGCTGTTGTATTCATTTCCCATGGGTTGACCGCATCAACATCCACGTGCAGGTCAATTCTGTCCAACAATGGGCCTGATATTTTGTTCTGGTACGCTTCGGCGCATCGTGGCGCGCGCGAACACGACAGGGCGGCATTTCCCAGATGCCCGCATGGACACGGGTTCATCGCCGCAATCAGTTGGAACTGCGCAGGGTATGTTGCGGTGTTTTTCGCACGCGAAATCATAATTTTGCCCGATTCCATTGGTTGGCGCAAAATTTCCAATGTTGCGCGATTAAATTCCGGCAATTCGTCCAAGAACAGCACCCCATTGTGCGCCAGCGATATTTCGCCAGGGTGCGCGTTTGCGCCGCCGCCCGCCAACGCCACCTGTGATGCGGTGTGATGTACGCTGCGGAATGGGCGGTTGCGCATCAGTCCGCGCCCGTCCAGTTGCCCCGCAATAGAATAGATAATTGAGGTTTCCAGAATTTGTTCGGCGGTCATTTCTGGCATAATTCCCGCCAGACGTGATGCCAACATTGTTTTCCCTGACCCCGGCGGCCCGACCATCAGCATGGCGTGCCCGCCCGCCGCAGCGATTTCCAATGCCCGCTTTGCAGATTCCTGACCATGGACGTCCGCCATATCGCCACATGTGGCAGTGGACGTCAACTGTGTGGGCGCATCTGGCACACCCAGCGTTAATTTACCACTGAAATGGTTTATCAGTTCCAGTACGTGATTTGGGGCCAGTATATCGGTGTGGTCGGCCATGCGTGCCTCGCCCCCTTGGGCGGCGGGACATATTATGCCCATATTATGTTTTTTTGCCCAAACACTGGCGGGTAAAACGCCGTCTGTGCGCACAATTGTGCCGTTCAGGCCAACCTCGCCCAATATCAGGTAATGCGACAGTTGGTTTTCAGGTAAAATCCCCAATGCACATAAAATTCCGCACAGTATCGGCAGGTCAAAGTGCGAACCGCTTTTTTCCACGTCGGCTGGCGACAAATTCACCGTCAGGCGTTTGGGCGGCAACGATATATTTAACGCCCCCAGTACGTTTTTTATACGTTCCGCAGATTCCTTGACTGCGCGGTCGGCCAGACCGATGATATTAAATTCTGGACTGGACAGGCCAGACGCCAGTTGCACCTGAACATCAATTGGTGTTGCGTCCATACCGTTAAATATAATTGAATACAGCGAAATCATATTCGCATATTAAAACTTGCGCTGAATCAATTCAAGTTATAAAATACCCCCGACACAAGAGGGTTGTAAATATGCCATTAAAGAATACAAATGCCGCGCGTGAATGGTTTAATACCATATTTTACGGCGGTCTGATTGCCATTATTTTCCGCAGTTTGTTGCTGGAACCGTTTAACATTCCGTCGGGGTCAATGATTCCAACATTGCATGTTGGCGATCATATCTTTGTCCAGAAATGGGCATATGGCTATTCGCGTTATTCTTTCCCATTTGGCTCATGGAAAATGTGGAATGGTCGTTTCTGGGGGCACGAACCCGCGGTTGGCGATGTCGTTGTATTCCGTAATCCAATCGATGAATCACAGGATTATATTAAACGTCTGATTGGTATGCCTGGGGACAGAATTAAAATGACTGGCGGTCGTCTGTATATCAATGGCAATGAAGTTCCGCGCGAAAAGAAGGGGGACTATATCGTTGCAAACCTGCCAAAGTCATTGCGCAGTGTCGGATTTTATCAGGACAATATGTCGATAAAGGGTAACAAGATTTGGATTGATAATGCGCCCGCGCCATTTCATTACACCATTGAATACAAGGACGACAGATATTGCAAAATGTACATGGGGGCATGTGGTGTATTCAAAATGACCGAATATACCGAAACATTACCGAACGGCGTCCAACACAGTATCATAGAAGTGTCAGATGATGCCCCGCTGGACAATACCAATGAATTTGTTGTGCCTGAAAAACACTATTTCTTTATGGGCGACAATCGCGACAACAGTTTGGACAGCCGTGCCGACGTTGGGTTTGTCCCACGTGATAATGTATTGGGGCCGGCATGGTTTATATGGTATTCGCACAACTATTATTCGCCAATGCTTGCAGTGTGGAATTGGAACAGTAAAATGCGCTGGGACAGATTTGGTATGGGGGTAAAATAAATTGGAAAAACTGAACTATACTTTCAAGAATCCCCAGTTATTAGAACTGGCGTTGACACAATCTGGCGCGGACAGCGCGCACAACAATGAACGTTTGGAATTTGTTGGTGACCGCGTGTTGGGATTGACGGTTGCGGAATTGTTATTTGAAATGTATCCAAATGAACACGAAGGGGAATTGGCACGTCGTCATGCGATGTTGGTGTCAACCGAAACATTGGCGTCAGTTGCAGATAAATTAAATTTGGCGTCACACATTCGCCATGGCCACATGACCGGCGGTCGCATTCGTCACATTATGGCCAACGCGATGGAGGCGATTTTTGGCGCAATCTTTATTGATGGCGGTTTTGATGCAGCGCGCACGGTAATCTTGGAATATTGGCGTGAACTGGCGGCGGCGGATGCCACCGCGCCCAAAGACGCCAAAACAGCATTACAGGAATTGGTTCAGAAATTGGGTGATGGTGCGTTGCCGGTCTATGAATATCTGGAACAGACGGGCGCATCGCACAGTCCAGTGTTCCACGTGCGCGTGTCTGCACTGGGTAAAACAACGACGGCAACTGGTTCTTCGAAAAAGAATGCCAGCATAAACGCCGCAGAAGAATTGTTGAAAATCCTTGCAATCTAGGGACGTTATCGCTAGAATCAGGGCATAATAAACACATAACAGGGGTTAAAAATGTTTTCTATTTTATTGGTTTTGTTGATTATTGTCGCAATCTTTATGATTGGTGTGATTTTGTTGCAAAAGTCCGAAGGCAGTGGTATGTCCGGTTCGGCGGCGGCATCTATGTTTGGTGGCGCGTTGACGGGTGCGGCGGCCGGTAATTTCTTGACCAAATTGACCGCATGGTTGGCAACAATATTCTTTATTTTGTGTGCTGCGCTGGCATTGGTTGCATCAAAAAGCGATATGTCCACACGTCAATCTGAATTGCGTCAGGAAATCATGATGCAGGACGGCGCACCGGTTACCACACCATCGGCCAACACCACAACCGATGCCCCAGAAAAATAATCGCGAACGGAATTAAAAAAATCGCCCAAACGGGCGATTTTTTTCAGGTTTTGGGTCCCTTACTTCGCTTTTTTACGGGCCGCTGGCTTTTTCGCCGCGCGTGCGGGTTTTGCCACCGGTGCCTTTGCGAATTCTTTGTACAGCATAACAACGCATGTGTATCCGATAACCGCGGACAATGCCGTTATAACGCCAGAAATCAGGCCGTCTGAAAATATTGCAAACAGTACGACTGCAATACCCAATACAACGGTATAGCCCAGATTTTTAGCCAGTACGTTCAAAATTTTTTCTGCCGTGTTCATGATTTATTCCCTCTCGTTTGGATGTATGTATTATACCATATAAAATCGAGATTGCAAAAAAAAGACCGCAGAAAAATCTGCGGTCATTGTTCAAGGGAGAAAAAATGAACAATTCGGGTTATAAAATCACCTGACCCCCCAAACGCGCGGTGCGTGGAATTGGGCCAAACGATGATTTTGGGCTGACATAAATATTACCTGTTACGGTAAAATCACCACAAAACTGAACCATATTTACATCGCGCAGGAACAGATTGCCTTCGATGCGAACACCGCATGGTAGTGTGTATTTGCGCATGTTTTGCAGGTACACATTGCCGCGAATTTTGTCGCCATTACGCAACATCTTTGCTGCGCCACGACTGTCAATAATCACGTCGCCATACATAGTGTCTGCTGTGCGGGCGGTCTGGCGAATGCATTCGCCACATGGTTTTGTTGCAACCACGTTTACCGGCTGGGCAACATATTTGCGTGACGCATCGCGTTTAACTGGCAATGATGCAACCTGTTGTATGGGGGCACGACGTGTGCTTGGCGCGGGGGTCGCACGAACCGTCTGGGCCACGATTGGTTTATCAACAATAACAATTTTTGGCGCGCGACGATAATTTACAACGTCAATGATGAACAGGGTTGCCAATATAATAATCGCAAACAGCAATGTCAAATTGGTCAGGCCAACCAAATCGATTGCACAAATCCATGACCATACGCGACGCAATGCGCGACCAATCATACGGAATGGCCATGCGACAATCGTACGAACGCGTGACCAAAATGCGTTTTTGCGTGCCGCTTTGCGTGCTGGCGCACGACGTACGGATTTTTTTGCTTTGCTGTGCTGAACGCGACGAGCAGCAATTTTCATTTTTAACTTTTGAAACATTTGCCGACCCTCTTGGTTGTTTTTATTTCGTATCGATTATGTACTATAAATATAATTTGTCAAGTATTTTGTCAAGATTGTTTGTCAAAAAATAGTTCGTATATAAATTGACGCGTTATGCCGGATTGTTTTATGATGTATGTATGTATATTCGACAGGGTATAATTTTATTGGGCTTGTTTCTGGCAGGGTGCGTTGGTACGTTTAATGCGTCATCTGAATTTACATACGTGCCCGTGCGCGCTGGTGCGTATCAAATCGCTACATGGCAGAAAATCACAAACGCCGACCCAGCCGCGCCAATCTATGTTTTTATCGAAGGGGACGGCCATGCATTCCGCACAAATGGTCGGCCATCGTCTGATCCGACCCCACGTGGAACGTTTGTACGTAAACTGGCAACGAACGCTAATGTGTATAACGTCGTGTACATGGCGCGTCCGTGTCAATTTATAATGTCGTCGGCATGCACACGTCACGATTGGACAGACGGGCGGTTTTCACCGGCGGTGGTGGACGGTATGGCGGACGCAATATCGCAGGTTGCAACCACGCACCCCATTGTCTTGGTTGGTTATTCGGGTGGGGCGATGGTGTCGGGATTGATTATTGAACGCCACCCAGAAATCAACGCAGTGCGTTGGATTACAATCGCAGGGGTATTGAATCACGCGGCATGGACGGCACACTTTGGCGACAGCCCATTGCGTCAATCATTGGATATGGCAACATTGCCAGATATCGCGCAAACACATTATGTTGCTGAACAAGACGCGGTTGTGCCACCTGAATTGACCCGCCAGATTGCCAAACCATCAGACATCATTGTCGTCCCAAACGCGCGCCACGACGATTTTGGAAATTTTTCATTTGACGCATTGACAAAATAATAATTTTGTATTATGCTGCTAAAACACATTTAAGCAGAAAAATCATGGACGAAATAACAATTATACCTTTATTTAATCAAGACCCAGTAATATGGAACAATTTTTTATCTGTGCGCTGTGATGCTATTCGTGGCGCATATAATCACGAACTGACATCGGGCGAATGCGATTTTATGTTGAAAGATTTGGCAAAGGCATGGCATCGTCGTGCGCATAATTTTGCATATGCGGCATATCACGATAAAACAATGGTTGGCTTTGTCCAAGGTGATTGTATGAGCAATATTGCAACAATGCGCAGTTTATATGTGCGTTCAGAATATCAAAAATGCGGTATTGGTCGCCAGTTGTTACAACAAGCGGAACGTACCGCTGGTCTGGGGGCGCGAAATATTGATTTGGTTGCAATGTTGGGGGCAATGAATTTTTACCAAGCATGTGGTTATTCGCCACTGATTATGAATGGACAGCGTATAAATCGTTTCCAAAAAGAGATAAATTGTTTGCCACATTGTGCAACGTTGCCGACATTTTGTGCCACACCAGATATCAAAAAGGCATGCAACAAAATCGCCAAAGATAACAAGAAAATATTTAATCCAGATGATATTAAGACGGCGCATAAACCTGCGTATGTATACTTGAACTACGACGGTGCAATTACCGCCTATGGGGTCGATGGCGATATCTTGGTCGCGGCGTCTGAATATAAACCATTCTTGACCCGACGCATTCAGCATGCTTTCCAAGAATACAACAATAATCTGGGCAAAATTAGATAAGCAGCAAAAGGAAAGCATATAATGTCTCGTACAAAAAATCTGACTTTTGGTATTTTGGATATTCCGCTGTCGTGCAGTATATTTTTGGAACCTGCGTTAAAGAAATATCATCGCTATATCGCGCCAATTTCGCCAGAAACCAAACAGTTTGTACACGAATGGAATCGCGCATTGACGGAAACCGTGCGTCGTCCCGAATTCAAACCGCTGTTGGGTGAACTGGGGCAAAAAATTATTTCCAAAACTGTTGCCTCTGATGCTTTTCCGGCGATGTGCGTTGAACGCGCCAAAGACGTACCGTTGCAATCGTTGCACTATGCAATTCGTTTTTCACAAAGTATTCAGTTCTTGTCCGAAAAAATTGCTAAATCGTCAGACGGCATAAAATTTGTAGATTTGGGTTGTGGCCTGTCGCCAATGGCATCATCAATCCAAAACGAATACAATTTGGACACAGCGTATTGTATCGATATGCCCGAAATTATTGATGTGTATGGTACGGTCGCGCATCAGGTTGGGGTTCGTGCCCCGCACAGTATTGATTGGCCTGTGGCTGAAAAAATGGCACAAAATGGTCAACTGAACACAATCGTTGCCATGGGGGTGTTGCCATACATTCAAATTGATGAACAGGTGCGTCGTTTGAACTTTATCAATAAATATTTCCAGAATTTTATGGTGGAAATAAAATATAACGCCAGTGTGACGTCTGCTGGTTCAAACGTATTTACCGCTGCGCGTCTGCAAAAACTGCGTATGGAAACCGCAAATGCGCACACATTGGAAACCAAGATGATTGAAAACTCGTTGCGTTACCTGCGTCAATTTATATGCGCAATGCCGGACAAGCGTTATTTTTTGAAAGCAAACCGCAGTTTGTTTTTATCACGATAAAAAAAACGCCCACATGGGCGTTTTTTTATAATTGAATGAACATATCCGGCTTTTCTGCCAAACGCGTCATTGCATCATCAATGGTCTTGCGATATTCCAAGAACTTCTTTTTGTCCGCCGTCCCCAGATTGCTGATTGCGGGCAATTTTACAGTCATTGGATTTACATGTGCGCCATTTTTGATAATTTCATAGTGCAAATGTGGCCCCGTGGACAGACCTGTTGAACCGACATAACCAATCGTTTGACCCTGACGTACATTTGTGCCAACGCCAACCCCCTTGGCAAATCTGGACATATGCGCATACAGCGTTTCATATGAACCATTGTGACGGATTTTTACATAATTACCGTGCCCGCGGTTATATCCACGTGCAACAACGCGACCCGCACCCGCGGCCGGAATTGGTGTGCCGGTTGATGCGCGGAAATCAACCCCCTTGTGCGCACGGGTATAGCCCAATACGGGGTGCTTGCGCCGGCCGGAAAAACTGCTGGTGATTTTAGCATTATTGATGGGTGTACGCTTTAATGATTTGATTGCGCCATTGCCATCTGCATCGTAATATCCCGATGTGCCATCTGCCTTGCGATAACGGTACATTTTTACGTTACCAC
>SAMEA3663010__coassemble_228_pt1 | contig 26652 bp, 28 predicted proteins | sample SAMEA3663010__metabat2_low_PE_026 | metagenome-assembled genome bin SAMEA3663010 (sample SAMEA3663010) | pig gut metagenome | biome: pig gut; feature: pig-associated habitat; material: faeces | place: France | collected 2012 | reverse complement strand
GCGCGCTGGGTCAACACGGCAAACGACGTTATCATAATTGCCAACACAACCAAGTGCCCCATAACGGATATCAATAAATTTTCAGAATTAAAGATGTTAAATTTGCACTTCATCAAATTCCGCCAAAATTATTTATCCATTTGGGTGCGCAGACCAACACGCTGGAAACCCGCGTCCTTTAATTTACCCATCACTGACATCACCGCGCCATAGTCCGCGCGACGATCGCCATTTATCATTATTGTCAGTTGTGGGTTTTCGCCACGCATCGCAATTGCGCGTTTAACAACATCGTCCCGCGACAGTTGCATTTCGCCGATATAGTACCGCCCCGATGCATCAACACTGATTTGAATTGCATGGTCGTTTCCAGTCAAGGTTGTATGCCCCGCCGCAGGCAAGTCCAAATCAATACCCGTGGTCATCATAGGCGTAGTCACCATAAACACCGCCAACAACACCGTCATGATATCAATCATTGGTGTCAGCGAAATTGCGGCATCTGAATTTCTCTGTCTTCTGCGCGACATTTTTTCATTCCCTTATTTACGTGCGGATTGCATTTCACGACGCGCGTCATCTAAATCGTCGTACAGGTTATCAACCTTTTTAATAAAATATTGGTACGCAATCGCCGCCGGCACAGCCGCAATCAGCCCCAACGCCGTTGTACCCAATGCGGTCGCTAACCCTGGGGCAACAACACCGATCGACACGGACTGGTTCACGCCGATGGATGCAAACGAATCCATAACGCCCCAAATTGTGCCGAACAGACCAATAAATGGCGCAACATAAGACACCATAGATAAAAACCACAGATTGCGTTCAAATGGCCGTGTCAGGCGATCAACAATTAAATCCATGTTATCTGTGGCCTTTATTTTAACAGGATTCTGTTTTGTGTAATGCCACATACGAATTTTTTCAATAATAATTGCCCATGACATAATACTGCCAATGACCAAGACGATTGATATAAACAATGTCATCAAATCGCCAGTAAACAGATTCATCAGCGAAAAACTGTTTGTTGTTTCCATTTTTCCTTTCCTTTTTATTATTCTGTTATTTTTTGTAAAATCTGGTCGGGGATACGTTTCGGATGCATGTCGCCGCCAATATATGCCGCCGTAACGCATAGTATAGCATAAATTTCACCATCACGCACGAACTTTTGTTCCAGTTCCAGTGACGCTGCGCCAATGTGCATAATAGTTGATTCCACCACAAAATCATCACCCAGTTTCAACGGACGAATATATTTAATATTCAGTTCACGCACGACAAAGCCCAAATCGCCATCTGGGTGCGACACACCACGCAGCCAATTCATACGCGCACGTTCGGCAATTTCTATATACCGACCATGATAAACAATACCACCGGCGTCCGTGTCCGCATACGCAATCGCGAACGGAAATTTATGAATTTTTGGCATGATTTATTTTTCCAACCCCAGGTGTTTATAGCCCGCATCGGTAATCACACGACCACGTGGTGTACGCTGGACAAAACCCAACTGCATCAGGTACGGTTCAATTACATCTTCGATGGTGTCTGCGGGTTCTGACAATGCCGCCGCCAAGTTTTCGATGCCCACCGGCCCGCCAGCATAATGACGAACAATCGTTGTCATATATTCGCGATCTATTTCATCCAAACCACAACCATCAATATGCAACTGGAACAATGTTGTCTTGATTGTATCAGGCGAAATTTCATTGCGCCCCAACGCGCCCGCAAAATCCCGCGCACGTTTTAACAGACGATTTGCAATACGCGGTGTTCCACGCGCACTACGCGCCAGTGTCAGTGCTGCATCCGCATCAATCGGCGTCCCCAGAATATTCGCGCTGCGCACAATAATCCGCGCCAAATCATCTGGCGAATAGAATGTCAGACGCAAATCAATCCCAAAACGGTCGCGCAACGGATTAGACAGCAATCCCGTACGTGTTGTCGCCCCCACCAACGTAAACGGGGGCAGGTCAATACGCACACTTTTTGCCGATGGCCCTTCGCCCAGCATGATGTCCAACTTGAAATCTTCCATTGCGGAATACAAGACCTCTTCAATCGCGGTGGGCAAACGGTGTATTTCATCAATAAACAGCACATCCATTGGTTCAAGGGCAGTTAAAATCGCAGCCAAATCCCCTTGCTTGGTCAACATAGGTGCAGATGTCGCGCGAAAATTCGTCCCCAGTTCATTTGCCACAATGTGTGCCAACGTTGTTTTGCCCAACCCCGGGGGGCCATACAACAAGACATGGTCCATTGCCTCGCCCCGCGATTTTGCACCATTGATAAACACCGACAAGTTCTGTTTCAGTGCATCGTGTCCGATAAAATCCGACAAAGTATGTGGGCGAATGGTCGCCGCCATTTCATCGGGGATATTCGGGTCTAAAAAACGTTTTGTGTCTGTTTGCATGTTATTCTTTTATAGTAATTTATCTTCGGAATTTTCACGCCCAACATAGGCCTTCAAATCGTTGTACATCTGGCGCAGGTCAGCGGGTGTAGAATAATTCGCGTCAGCATTTTTAACACGAATTGTTTCCAAATCAATTTGCGCCTGTTTCTTTAATACTTGGGTCAGGTGCGTTGCAAATGCGCGCGCATCATCAGATTCCGACGCCCCCTGTAACAACAGTCCACGATTTGGACGCGGGGACAAGAACGCAAAGTCAGATACCGATGCGTCAGGCGACACCAGCGCAAAACCAGAAACCTCGGGCCGACGCATCATTGCCTGCAATACATACCATGCGCCCAACTGGTGTCCCGCCAGCCAAATTTTATCACTGTCTTCGTTTTTATTTTGAATCCAGTCAATGACCGTCGCTATATCCAACATATTGTCCGCAGTTGTACCAATTGACCCTTCGGAATCATTTACACCACGATAATTAAACCGTACGACAGAAAAACCAATATCCATAAATGCACGAAACATCGCATAAGATACCCTGTCATTCATATGATATTTTTGTCGCGGGTTTCCAGACAGCACCACCGCCAATGGCGCAGATGGCGTTTCAGATTTATGATATACCGCGTGCAACTTGCCGGCTTCGCCAGAAATTATGACATCTACCATATTTCCACCTTTCCTTATTCTATACTTACTGGTTATAACGTTAGAACAAACAGATAACAATTTTCAATAAAAATATTTTTGCTTTGACACAGATACCACGAATGTTTTAAGATTTAATATAAAAAGAAAGAAAGGTTCTGAATATGGCTAAATTTATTTTGCCCGCGATAATCGCATCTGTACTGGCAATGCCCGCATTTGCGGACGATACCGAAATCGTGTACGATAATTTCCAGACAATCTATACCGAAACACCGGTTCAGTCGTACTATGCGTACCCAGACGATCCAAATTTTATTCCAGAAACCGAATTTATGGAACGTGCCGACAGTTTGAACTATGACCAAAACATCGTTGATGCCCGTGACGCCGAAACACAGGCGCACCCAGGCGTCACGTTTGCGGACCGCCCAATGATTATTTGTCGTAATTTTGGGTGCACGCGTTTGAACGATAAAATCACACGTACGTTTTTGTTCAACAGTTTGGCAAACATGTTCATGATGAATGCACATTCGCGCCTGTATATATGCGAAGCCGACCCATTTTCACGCGACTGCTTGCAATCGGGCATTTCATTCCCTGTACGCAGTGGCATTGCCAACGCAATGGTCAAAATTCCAAAGGCCACAATTTCACAGGTCAATGTTTCAACTGGTTTGTCCAAGGCAACAGTCGGTATGACATATGAATTTCTGGTCAACGGCATTGATCGCACATGCGAACCAACCGTGATGGATATCGTTGTACCCATCAATTCACAAGCAACATTGTCCAACCGTGAATTTGCGTGCAATATGACCAGCGACGGCGTGTCTAATATATCCCTGTTGGTCAGCATTGACTACATTGATTTGGACTATGGTATTATGGGCGGATATTATTCACTGGGGATGCAGGGGCCAACCACCGGCGGCGGCACGGGTTATGCATTGTTCAAGACAGAATTTACAACGTCCGGCATGCAATTCCGTGCGGCGGTCGAAGATGAATCTGATTTGGGTGGTGCAAACAACCGTATGCGTACAATTCGCCCTGGGGAATACGCCGTCGAACCAATGAAAAAGTAAATGACCAGAACTGTTCTGATTATTGACGACGATGATATGTTGCGTCGCGTCTTGGCGCGCGGACTGCAGGATGCCGAATTCAACGTTTTGTGTGCCGAATCCGCCGAAACCGGCGCGGAAATTCTGTCGCGTATGACGGTTGATGCAATCGTGCTTGACAGAATGATGACTGGTATGGACGGGTTGACCTTTCTGACCAAAATACGTGACACAGGCAATGCGACACCGGTTATAATGTTGACCGCGATGACGGGGGCAGAAAACGCGATTGATGGCCTGTCACACGGTGCGGACGATTATCTGGCCAAACCATTTCAACTGCGCGAACTGGTTTTACGTCTGAATAATATGATGAAACAGCGCGCGGCGCGTGGCGCGGCCGTTCAAATGCCACACGGATTGGTATTTACCGATGGGGAATTTTTTATCACAGACGCCACCGGCACATCACGTGTTTTGGCTTTATCGGGTGCAGAAAAGAAATTATTGACCAATTTAACCCAGCCAATGGGCAACATTGCGCCAGCATCGCCCATGGTTGCAAAACGCTTGCGCATGAAATTAAATGGTGTATTATCAGATTTAGATATAATAACCATTCGGGGGCGGGGCTATAAAATGGTATCCACCGCACCGGATAAACCCAAGGACTAGAAACATGAGATTGATGCCACGCAGTTTTTTATGGCGTACAATATTGATGATTACCGTGCCCCTGATTGTGGCGCAGGTTATTGTGGCAAACGTATTTTTTGAAAACCACTGGCAACGTGTGCATTCCACACTGGCGCGCACACTGGCGGGTGAAATCACCACAATGATGAATTTCGTTGATACGGGCAACAGTGGGGCACTGAACGCAATGGCACGCGATGTCGGCATTAACGTATCGATAAATCAGCACTTGAATCGTCCAAAGCATAATGATAACGATGCCCGCGAAATGGGCCATTTGGCATCAGAATTGTCCAAACGCATCAACCGTCATGCAGATATTTATATGGACAAGGGCAAGCGTCTGATTTACGTGGACGTTCCAACGAATGATGGCCAAATTGCAACATTCGGCACAACGCTGTATCGCGTATATTCCACCAGTACAGAGGTATTTATTATCTGGCTGGTTGGTTCGTTCTTGATTGTATTGATTTTGATTTCGCCATTCATTGTTCTGCACACACGCAGCATTCGCCGCATTGCCAAGGCCGCCAATCGGTTTGGTCGCGGTCTGGACGCCCCAGGATTCAAGCCATCTGGCTCGCGTGAAATCCGCGAAGCGGCACTTGCTATGATTACAATGAAAGAACGTCTGAACCGATACAATCGCACACGTACAGATATGCTGAACGCGGTCAGCCACGATTTGAAAGCACCATTGACCCGTATGCGTTTGGCGGTTGAAACGGGCAGTGCAACCAACGCCGAATTGATTCAAGACATTGACCGCATGACCGAAATGGTCAACGGGTATCTGGCATTCGCGCGTGGCGAAATGCCTGAAATAGAGCAGTCCACGGAATTGCCGGCAATGTTGTTGCGTATTGCGCGTGACGCCGCACCGAAAAAGACAATTGAAACGTCATTCCCAGATACGCCGGCCCAATTCTATGCGCGTCCGATGGCGTTGGCGCGTGCATTTGGTAATATCATTGAAAATGCCGCTCGCTATGCCAAAAAGAAAATCCGCATTACAGAGGTCGATACCGCTGACCAAGTCGAAGTGATTATCGAAGACGACGGCCCAGGTATTTCAGATGACAAAAAGGCCGACGCGTTGCGTCCATTTGTTCGACTGGACAATGCCCGCGGGCGCGACACCGGTGGCACAGGTCTGGGATTATCAATTGCACAAACCGCGATTGAAAACCACGGCGGCCAGATTTTCTTGGAAAACAGCGATCTGGGCGGTCTGCGCGTTCGTGTTGTTTTGCCAATGTAAGGTTTCACAATTATATTTCGACGGGTAATTAAAATGAATTTGTATAAATATGTATCAGATGCGATAAACGACAAACTGGGCGTGGCGGTTAAACTGGACGTGCCACGCAATCGTGAATTTGGCGATTTCGCTACAAATGCCGCAATGGTTATGGCGAAAAGTGCGGGGAAAAATCCACGTGAATTGGCAAACGAATTGTTGCCACGTCTGCGCGAATTAGAATTTGTTGCCGATGTGTCGGTTGCTGGCCCTGGGTTTATAAACATAAAATTACGCGATGATTTCTTGTGGAATGCTGTTGCGCAACCTCAAACACCACACGCCGAAAAACCGATGAAAATTGATTTGGACTATGGTGGCTATAACGTAGGTAAAGCGTTGCATATTGGCCATTTGCGCACAACCATCGTGGGCGACACATTTAACCGTATTGCACGTACGTTGGGACACATAACAAAAAGTTACAACCATATTGGCGACTGGGGTCGTCCAATGGGGCTGATTATCGCGTGGATTATGGAATACGGCATGCCAAAAACCGCCGCTGAGTTGAATAAAATTTATCCCGCATCAACCGCCCGCGCAAAAGAAGACGAAACATGGATGGCGCATGCCAAGGAAATAACCGCCAAATTACAATCTGGCGACACCGAATGCAAACGCATCTATGATGATTTTATGAAAATATCACTGGCCCAAATGGACGAGGTTTTACGTCGTCTGAACGTATTGCCATTTGATGCAACAATGGGCGAACGCGGCGTTGCCCAATATGTTCCAGAAATGCAAAAAATTTTGGAATCTAAAAATTTGCTGACAATGGACGACGGCGCAATGATTGTGAACATTAAACGCGACGATGATCGCGCACCTATGCCACCATTGATGTTCCGCACCAGTGCAGACACACAAACATATGCCGCGGCGGATTTGTCGGCAATTTATTACCGTACAAAAACCGACCACCCAGACATCATAGGATATTTCACCGATTCACGCCAAAATCTGCATTTTCAACAGGTTTTCCGCGCTGCGCAACTGGCCGAAATTACAACAGCTGAATTGTTCCATACGGGATTTGGCGCACTGACTGGCGCAGACGGTAAACCATTCAAAACCCGTGACGGTGGCGTGGCTGAATTGCTGGACATTTTGGACACCGCACGCGATGCTGTGCGTGAACGTACGACGGATGCCGGCAAAACATTAGACGACGAAACAATTGATGCAATCGCGTTGGCGGCGGTAAAATTCAACGATTTGATTCACGATGTTCGCGCGGACTATGTGTTTGACCCAAATCAAATCACCAGTTTCGAAGGACGCACTGGCCCATACGTTTTGTATACGGCAGTACGTTTAAATTCTGTTCTGCGTCGTGCAGGCGATACAACAACTGCCGAACTGACCGAATTGACCACAGACGAACGCAATCTGCTGATTGAAATTTTGGATTTTGAACGCACAGTGCAGGGCGCATTTGATAACCGTGCAACCGATATGATTGCGAATTATGCGTATGATTTGTGCCAGTTGATAAATTCGTTCTATCACAACTGCCCAATTCTGCACGATGATGTAACGCCCGCGGCGCGTGCCCAACGTCTGCATATTGTGCACATTGCCGCTGACACACTGGGACGTGCGATTGATCTGATGGGATTGCGCATTCCAAACGAAATGTAAAGTTAAAAGTTCAGAGTTCAAAGTTCAAATGAATAAAGTAGTGCGCCGGATGGCGCACACATTATTTGCACTTTGAACTTTGGTATTTGAACTTTGCATGTGGTATTATAATACCGCACGATTTTTCTTGACTTTTCTGGGGTGTTGCGTAATAATACGTGCGCTAAATTGTACAAACCATAAGGAAAATATAAAATGGCAGCGACAAAATCGTTAAAACAGTGCGAATTGGACGCTAAATGGTATCTGATTGACGCAACTGACTGCACACTGGGACGTTTGGCGGCGTTTACTGCGAACATCCTGCGTGGCAAGAACAAGCCAACATGGACACCACACATGGATTGCGGTGACCACGTTATCATTATCAACGCGGACAAGGTTGCACTGTCTGGCAAGAAAGCAGACAAGACCAAATTCTTTTGGCATTCTCTGTGGACAGGCAGCACCAAAGAACGCACGTTGGGCCAGATGCGCGAAGAAAAACCAGAACAGTTGGTTTTCAACGCTGTAAAGCGCATGATGGGTCGTCGTACCGCGGTTGCTTTGGCAAACAAACGTTTGACCAAGCTGCACGTTTATGCAGGTGCGGAACACAAACACGCCGCCCAGCAACCAGTTGTTATCAACTTTGCCGAATTGAACCGTAAAAACAAAAGGGGCGAATAATGACAGAAGCAAAGAAAACCGCAACAGCGGCAAAAACAGTAAAAAAGGCCGCCCCAGCCAAAAAAACAGTTGCCAAGAAAGCAGACGCAGTGGCAACCGTTAAATTAGCGGGCGCAACATACGCAACCGGCAAACGCAAAGATTCCATCGCACGCGTTTACTTGGTCCCAGGCAAAGGCAACATCTTTGTCAACGAAATCCCAGCCGACAAATATTTCCGTCGTCCTGTGTTGCAGATGATTATTGCCCAGCCGTTCGGCGTAACAAAACGCGAAACCGCATATGACATTCATGCCATGGTTATTGGCGGTGGTTTGTCAGGTCAGGCGGGTGCCGTTAAACACGGTATTTCCAAGGCATTGGAAAAGGTTGAACCAGAATTGCGTCCAGCACTGAAAGCCGCCGGATTCTTGACCCGCGACAGCCGTGTTGTTGAACGTAAGCACTTTGGTCACCACAAGGCACGTCGTTCGACACAGTTCAGCAAACGTTAATATTTGCGAACAAAACAAAAATCCCGCAAAATGCGGGATTTTTTATTATTGCGTTTATAAAAAAGTTGTGTATAATCACACGGCAATTACCTAGGGGAAAAGCATGTTTACAAAAGAAAAAATCAAAGATTTACATTATTCCGTAAACGGAACAATTTCTGCTGCCGATGTTCAGGCCGCAGCCGATGAAATTTTAACAGAATATGGCAAAACAGCAAAAATGGCTGGTTTCCGCCCAGGGCACATTCCTTTGTCCGTTCTGCGTCAGAAATTCAATACATCTGCCACATCCGAAGCGGTAGATAAATTGATGAACAAAGACCTAAATGACTATGTCGCGGACAAAAAAATTCGTCTGGCTGGCGCGCCAAAGGCCGACTTGGCCGGTTGGGAATTTGGCAAAGATGTCAATTACTCTTTGGAATTTGACATTCTGCCAACATTGCCTGAAATCGATTTAGAAAAATTCACAGTGACCAAGAAAACAACCACACTGGACGAAGCAGAGGTTGACAAGGCCATTGAAAATCTGCGTCGCAGCCGCAGCACCGCCGAAAAACAAGACGAAAAGTACCAGGCCGCCAATGGCGACACCGCTGTAATTGATTTCAAAGGTTTTATTGGCGACGAAGCATTCGAAGGTGGCGCAGCCGAAAAGCATCACCTGATTTTGGGTTCTGGCGCATTTATCCCAGGGTTCGAAGACCAAATTATTGGCCACAAATCTGGTGATGAATTTGACGTCAACGTTAAATTCCCAAAAGATTATCATGCTGAAAACTTGGCTGGCAAAGACGCACGTTTCGCAGTCAAGGTTCACGAAGTTCGCAAGCATATCTTGCCAGAATTGAACGACGAATTGGCACAGGCAGTTGGTCAGGAATCTGTTGCAAAATTGCGTGAACACATTGCAAAAATCTATAACGACCAATATGCCGATGCTGCACAACGCGACATGCGCAACGAACTGTTGGATATCTTGGCGGACAAGGTCAAATTGGAATTGCCAGAAATCTTGGTTGAACAAGAATTGAATATGGCAAAATCCGAACACGATCGCGAACACGCGCATTGCGACGACAAATGCAAATCCGACGAACACAAGTGGGACGACAAGAAAGAACGCAAAGATGCAGAACGCCGTGTTAAACTGGGATTGATTTTGGCAGAATGGGGCACTCAGAACAAAGTCGAGGTTACCCGTGACGACTTGCAACAGGCAGTTTGGGCCGAAGCATCCCGTTACCCAGATCCAAAGCAAGTTTTTGAATTTTATAACAAGAACCAGAACGCTTTGGCAATGTTGCGCGGTATGATTTTCGAACGCAAAGCATTGGATGCCATGCTGACACACGTGAAACAGAAAGAAAAGGCCGTAAAGCCCGAAGAACTGTTCCAAGCAGCAAAATAATAAAAACGCCCCATCGGGGCGTTTTTATTAGAGAATAGATAATAGATAGTGCGCCACCGGAGCACTTTTTATTTACTGGATTGCCACGCGTCGCTACGCTTGCTCGCAATAAATCCAAGCGAAGCGCAGGATGCGGCAAGGACGCAGTCCGCAGGCGACACACGAACTAGAATCACTGCCATTGCGAGTGTAACGAAGCAATCCAGTTGATAATGTCGCGCAGCGCAGACGGAATTTCCTTGCATTTTCAAAAAAAATCCCGTATAATCCGTCTGGTTTTGCGGGTGGGCGCATTACCAATCCGATTAACCCCACAAGTCCTTTGCTTTATTTTTGCAAATGGCAAACTTTGTATGAAATTTCTCTTATGAAAGATTTATCCAAAGATTTATTCAATCCAATATCCGGCGAAGATTTCGTCCAGATGTTCGACAAGGACTATGGCACACAGGAAACTTTGCAGGGTTATGCAACCAAGGGTACTGTCAAAGACATTCGCGGTGATTTCGCAATGGTTGACGTCGGCCTGAAATCCGAAGGTCGCGTTCCATTAAAAGAATTTGGCGCATCTGTCCCATCTGTTGGCGACATTATCGATGTCTTTGTCGAACGCTATGAATCCCGCGAAGGGACAGCAGTTCTGTCATATACCAAAGCCCGCGCTGAAAAAGCATGGAAAGATTTGGAAAAGACAGTTGCCGAAGGCGTTGACCCCGAAGGTACAATTATCGACGTTGTCCGCGGCGGCTATACCGTTGACTTGGGTGGTGTATTTGCATTTATGCCATCATCACAGGTTGACCACAAACCAGTTCGCGATGCAAAATCGTTGATTGGTTTGAAAGACAAATTCCGCGTTCTGAAAATGGACGCATTGCGCACAAACGCAATCGTATCTCGTCGCGCGATTCAGTCCGATTCTATCGCGGCTGCACAACGCGAAGCGATGAAAAACATCACACTGGATGCCGTTATCGAAGGCACAGTCAAGAACATCACAGATTATGGTGTGTTCGTTGATTTGGGTGGTGTTGACGGTTTGCTGCACGTTACCGACCTGTCTTGGAAGCGTGTAAATCACCCACGCGAATTGGTTCACGTTGGTGAAAAAATCAAGGTTAAGGTTATCCAATTCGATCCAGAATCTCATCGTATTTCGTTGGGCGCGAAACAATTGGAAGCAGACCCATGGGATACAGCGTCCCGCGCATTCAATGTTGGCGACACAGTATCGGGCAAGGTTTCGTCCATCACCGATTACGGCGCATTCATTGATTTGGGCAACAATATCGAAGGTCTGGTTCACATGTCTGAACTGTCTTGGACAAACAAAAACATCCACCCCAGCAAAGTTTTGCAAGCGGGTCAAGATGTCAACGTGGTTGTCTTGGGCATCGACCAAGAAAAACGCCGCATTTCGTTGGGCTATAAACAACTGCAACCAAATCCATGGAAACAGTTTGCAGAAACCCACAATGTTGGCGATGTTGTAACTGGTCCTATCAAGAACACAACAGAATTCGGTCTGTTTGTTCAGTTGACCCCAGAATTGGACGGTATGGTTCACATTTCCGACCTGTCTTGGAACAAACTGGACGAAGAAGAACTGAAAAAGTTCGTTCGTGGTCAGGAAGTAACAGCGAAAATTTTGGACATCAATCCAGAAAAAGAACGCGTTACACTGGGCATCAAACAGTTGACCGAAAGTGCCGACAACGCACACGTTGCCATCAAGAAAGGCGCAGTTGTGTCCGGTACTGTTTCTGAAATCACACCAGACGAATTGATTTTGGCATTGCCAAACGATATTCGTGGTGTTATCCGTCGCACAGACCTGTCACGCGAAAAAGCGGAACAGGACACCAGCAAATTCAAAATAGGTGATACAGTTGAAGCATCTGTTGTTTCCGTTGAAGGCAACACTGTTAAATTGTCTATCCGTGCATTGCAGGTGACACTGGAAAAACAGGCCGTCAAAGAATACGCTAATCAGGCCGACAGCGGCTCTGTATTGGGCGACATCTTGGGCGCAGCGATTGAAAACAGCAAAAAATAATTTATGTTTGTAAATTATGCGCAAAAATCCCCGACACCCTTGTCGGGGATTTTTATCATGTCATTCTGTACCAGATTATTAGATTCGCGCGCATTCGACACACAAAAATCTATTATCTATGCTCTAAAAAACGCGCCAATGGCGCGTTTTTTATTGTCATTCTTGTATCGCTTTTTATTTTATGGTATAATATATGCACTATGAAAACAGACAAAAACGAATTATTGGTTTTAATGGGCGCACCTGGGGCGGGCAAGGGGACGTTTGCACGTTTGCTGCGCCAGCATTGCGAATTTAACTATATCGAAACTGGTGCAATTCTGCGCGAAATGCCGGCAGATTCGGAAATAGGGCGTTTAATAGCGCGCGGCGATTTTGTGCCTGACAAATACTTGTTTGATTTAATGCAATCAAGAATCACACCTGACCGCGATGTATTACTGGATGGATTCCCGCGTACATTGGCACAGGCAAAATGGTTAGTTGATACATATGCCGATAAATTTAATGTCCACGTGATATATTTGAACGTGCCGCACGATGTTATTCTGGAACGTCTGCATCGCCGTCTGAACGCTGGCAGTACGCGCGCCGACGACAACGACGCCACGGTTGTTCAACATAGATTGGATAAGTTTAACGAAACAACCATGCCAGCGATTGATTGGTTGCGCACAGCGGGCGGAATCCATTTTTCTGACGTTGATGTCAGTGCCGACGCGGCCGAGGATAACTTTGTTAACATATTGGCTGCATTGGATTAAAAAAACGCCCAAACGGGCGTTTTTATTTATACAACACGACGTCGCATCAGGTTAAACATCGCAAAACCCAACAACAAAATCATTATTGCAATCAAGATGGTTGATGCGGTCTGTTCATATTCTGCGAACGGCAATTTCATATTCATGCCATAGAATCCCACCACAACCGTCGGCACCGCCAAAATAATACTCCACATCGTCAAACGATTAACGTACATGTTCGAATCCATATTGATGACACTTTCAAACGTCTCTTTGATAGATTTCAACATTTTACTGTATGACGTCACAACCTCGGTCGCCTGTGCCAATTCAATGCGCGCATCTTCTAACAAATCTTCGGCATCTTCGGTTTTAACAAAGCCGCGCATTTTTTCCAGTTTGTCCAGCACCGCCACATTACCCTTGATGCCCGCCATGTACAGTGTATAACTGTTTTCAACCTCTAACAACGCCAACAGATTACAGCGACGCACGTGTTCCAGTAACGCCTGCTTGGACTCCAAAACGCTCTTGTTCAATTCTTTCAATAAACGCAGATATGATTCTGCAATATAGTAAATAATGTTCAGAATAAATTCTTCGCGCGTTGTTTTTTCATCTTTCTTGATTTTATCCAACAAATCGCACCGCTTGCGACACACGGTAATCACGCGAGACGGCGAATAAATAATCGACAATGGTTCAGTATGCCACAAAGTATCCGTTTCGCGATTGATAATAGGGAAACGAACAATTATAACCTTGTAATCATCTTCGACCTCGATACGCGGTTGTTCATCAGGATCCAGAATGTCTGATATTGTATCCTCGTCGATTTTATATTTTGTTTGCAGTTTTTCAAAATCTTCGTGGTCGGGGTTCCCAACGTTCACCCAAGAGAATGATTTTAACTTTTCCGTAACAAACATAGCCATTCCCCTTTATACTGCTGTAATTTTTAATGCTGGTATTCTAGACCACGATTTGTAAAAAATCAATCAAATCTGGGAAATCATACCAATATTTTTTCATGTAATGTGCGGCTATAATACGCAACATGAAATCACAGACCAATTCTTTTACCATCGCACAATACCTGTTATTGGGACTGGGTATAATGTTGTGCGTATGGTTTATATTTTCCTAAGAATAAATATATTGTTTTTCGCCACACAATGTTTTATATTACGGTGGTCGTCGGGGTGTAGCTCAGCCTGGTAGAGTACTTGCATGGGGTGCAAGGGGTCGCAGGTTCGATTCCTGTCACCCCGACCACAATAAAAAAGCGGTTAAAAACCGCGTTTTTTATTGTGTTTGTGGGGATGCTGGCAATCGGCCTCTTATTGCGTCAGCAATATTTGGTTCGACAACGAGTAAGTGAAAACAAGCACCGCGCAGTTTGAACTAAAACGGGTGCCCCCACAGCCACATCGCATCTATGCGGTGTGCGCGAGGGATTCCTGTCCCCTCGACCCACTTATGAATATATGCATATTGTTGGTATGGCACGCACGCGATAAAATACACATTGTCCGGACACTTCTGTCACACAAACAAAAAAGGATACAATATGTCAAAAACAGATAACAAAAAAAGCAAATGCAAACACTGTGGTCAAATACACGACACGTGCAATTGCAAACATCCAGAATGCGACGAAAAAACAAATGAAAAATAACTGTAAAACCGCCAAAATATTGGCGGTTTTCTTTGATGTAAATTTCTGCTTGCACGAATCGGAAAAAAGTTATTAGTATTCGGCATATTAACAAACCGTATATGGGGGTGTGTTTATGATTGTAGGCATTGGAATTGACTTGGTGGACAGCGGTCGTTTCTTGGATTGGTCTGCGTTCAAGAAACAGCGTATTTTTACCAAAAAAGAATTAGAATATGCAGATACCGATAACGCAAACGCAGAAAAACATCTGGCGAATTTCTGGGCCGCGCGCGAAGCATGCTTAAAGGCATTGGGCACGGGCTTTGGCGAAGACATTGCTTTTTCCGATGTGTCGGTTGTCCATAATGATGCAGGCCGCCCCGAATTATTGATTGCCGGCGGGGCTAAGGCGGCGTTAAAAGAACTGGCGGGGGGGGATGCAACGGTGCACCTGTCCATTACCGACCAAGATGATTATTCCGCCGCAATAGTCGTAATTGAAAAGAATTAAAAAACGCCCCTATCGGGCGTTTTTTAATTTTCCCCACCGCGGAGGGGTGTCCGCTAGGACGGGGAGGGTACAAGTCAACGATATTAAACACCTTGGTCATTGCAAAAATCTATTCTCTATGCTCTATTATTTATTCTCTAAAAAACGCGCCAATGGCGCGTTTTTATTTAATTCAACGGAGGAAAGCATTCATCGCCACCAATTACACAACATGCCGATGTTCCATCACCCATGTCCGAATACACTTCGCCCGTGCAACAACCATAGGTGTCTGGGCTCTTGCCATCTTCGCAAATTGGTGTATCAACGGTATCTGTATCCACATCGTCATACTTTATAATTGTTTCCGTGTCATAGTTCGGCGATGCAACAAACATCTTTTCCTGTTGCGACACACTGTACGCTGGTTTAGACGCGATTACTTCTTCTTCGCTGGCGATAACGCGTTCTGGTTCGATGGTCGGAATAATTGTCGGCACACTGGGGACAACCACAGGTTCAGGTTCTGATACCACCGGTGTTACTGGCACAGGTTCGGGTTCTGGTTCAGACACTGGCACAACTGGAACTGGCTCGGGCTCGCTGGCCGTAACAGGAACAGGTTCAGGTTCTGGCTGTGAAACCACTGGGGCAGGCGCAACTTGTTCAACCACCGGTTCTTTGACTGCAACTTGTTGCGCAGTAACAATTTCAGATTCTGATATAAACGGCGACGTAGCGGTTGTGTCAGATTCTGTTTTTTTCGTATCTGTGGTTGCTGATGTTGCCACAGGCACAGACGCTGTCAAATCAGGCACACTATCACCACTGCGCTGTTGATACAGCCACAATGTAAATATTGACATCACAATCAACAGCAACAACATAATGTAATACATCAAATTCGGCTTTTGCGACCGACCGCCGTTTTCATCAACCGCAACAGGGGCAACTCCAGTAATTGGCGACACAGGGCGCACATTTGGTGTGGCCGTGGGATGTGCCGTCGGCACGGGCGCGGCGGCAACTGGTGTCTGTTGTGGCATAACCGCAGGATTCACCGCTGGTTGCGCAACATCCATTGCGGCGGGCTGTAATGAATCCAGCATTGGCGCACGGGCCGGTTCTGACACGCGGGGCGTATCGTCACGCAGTGGTATTTGCTGTGGCGCATTGTCCGCATCATGCATATGTGGTGATACAGGTGGCACAAACGACAATGGCGCAACTGACGTGGCATCCTCTTCGGCAAATGTCGGCGCATCAAATTGCGGCGTGGTATCTGGTACAGGCGTTATCGCCGACGGGCCAAATTCAATCGGCTTGAATGCGATTTCTTCGTCCAAAATTTCTGGATCTTTATCAAATAATGGTTTTACTTCTTCGTCGGCCATCTGTTCTGCCTTTGGTTCAATTTGTTGTTCTGTTGTGATTGTTAAATTCGTGGGCTGTGGCGTTGTAATCGCGTGTTCAACAGACACCACATCGTCATTCGGCACACGCACCAATATATCACGCGCCGCACGCGCATCATCATCGGCCACCACCAATCGACGTTGCGCATTCGTTAAACGCCGCTTTGCGCGATTCAGTTTTTCGGTTGTGGCATCAATCTGGGCCTCGGTCCGCAGAATCTTGGACGCAGATTGTTTGGTGGGTTCACGCCCAATAGATTTTCGCTGTTGCGACAATTTTGCGCGCAATTCGCGCACACGCGATTGCAATTCACTGATTGTGGTATTTGTGCGTTCAATCGTATCACGCGCCATATCCGCCGTTGCCGTCGCCGCATCTAAACGTTCGGTCGCGCTGCGTCGCACAGCCGCATTACGAAACGCCCCCAGACGCCGCAGTGCATCTGACAAATTTTCGTCATTATCATATGCGCGCAACAATTCGGCATATATATCCAGACCCGTATATTCAATGTCCAGTTTTTGATACTTGTTGTTTTTTTTGGGGCGAACGGTTTCCAAATCTACATTCCAGTCATTGACCAAGATATCGTCCCACTTGCGCCCATCGTCAGAATCAATCACCAACAGCGCGTTTGGTTTTGTATCACTGGTGGTTTCGTCCAGCACAAATACCAGCCGCCCCGTATTATCAAAATACGCGACCAAACGATTTTCGCCAATCTGGTATTGGCGCGATGTAATAGTGCTGGTAATATTTTCTCTCTTGCTTGACATGTCCTGCGAATCCCCCACAGATATAATTACTTTTTCTTTGGCGGCGTGAATTGATATGCCTGCTTGCAATGTTCATAGCAATACGGTTTGCCCACAAAAACGGTTTCGCCACAGAAATGGAAGTTTTCAGAATCCGGATCGCCAATCGGCCAACGACACTGATTAGGTTTCAGATTTGCCATTTCCAACGAATGCTGAATAATGCGTTGATGCATGGCCAATGTCTTGCTGTTGACCGTCTTTGACGTTTTGGTTGCGGGCTTGCTGGCAACTGTTTTTTCTGCGCCTTTGGCGGCTGGCTTTTTAGCCGGCGCGGCAGCTTTCTTTGGTGCGGCTGTTTTTTTCACAGTCGTCGCTTTTTTAGCGGGCGTACCTGCCTTTGGCGCGGCAACCTTGGCCGATGCCTTTTTGGCTGGTGCAGCCGCCGCCGTATTGCGTCCAGCCGTTTTTGTGTCGGCCTTGGCCTTTGACGCGGGTTCTGGCATAGCAGCAGCAACACCACCGGCCTTTGGATTCCAGCCCAGTCGGTTTAATTTACCCACCACTGCATTCTTGCTGATGCCCAGACGTTTACCGATTTCAGCCGTTGACAATCCCTTGACAGTCAATGCCTTTAATTTCTTTAATGTTGCGTTATCCCAACCCTTGCTCATTTTATATCAACCCTTGTTGTACATTTTATGGTATAATTCTAGCATAGTTCCGAATCGAAAGGCAAGGGGGAAAAATATGATTTGGCAAATCTTTTTCATTATTTTACTAGCCGTGGCACTGTGGTGTGCATGGAAAATATCTGTTGCAGACCTGCGTCGTCGAATAATCCCAGATGCATACTTGTGGCCATTGTTTTTGATTGGGTTGCTGATAACAAACTGGTGGCCATGGATTATCGGCCCACGCATGGCGGCAACCAGTGCCGTATTCGGTTATGCATTGGCCGCGGGTGTAGGATTTATATTTGATGTTATTCGCAGACGCACAAATCCCAATGCCGAAACACCAATCGGCTTGGGCGACATCAAATTGATTGCAACAGGCGGATTGTGGCTGGGCATCCAAGGATTGGGACTGGCATTGATTGTTGCATGCATCACAGGCGGCGCATGGGCGCGCGCAAAGCACCAGCGTTATATCCCATTTGCACCATTCTTTGTTGTCGGCGCAATTTTGTCTTTAATAACAATGGCATTTTTGTTATAATTTGGTCAAAGAGGGAATTATGAAACCATCTATGATTTATTCTCTGCTCTCTGCTCTCTGCACATTATTTGTGGCATTCGGCGCAGCAGATGCAGCAACCCAGCCATTTTCTAAATATGGCCAGATTCAAAATGTCCAAGATTATTCGTCTAATCCATTTTGGACACCATCCAGTCCGTATAACCAACGTATGCCCCAGCCGATTTATGTTCAGGGCACAGATGTTGATACCGGCGACTGCACACGTGTGGTGTCAGCACTGGTTGCATCATATTGCGCCACACGTAATAATTGCATCGGGGTCAGTTTGGACGACGCACGCCCGACATTGACTGTCCAATTGGCCAGCATACCAAACCATAACTATGTAACAGCATGCGCGGGATTCTTGGATTCTGCATTCAAAACGTACAAGGATAACAATGCAAATGCCGCCCCACGCGCCGGTGGTGTTGCGACACCATTTCCCGCGGCATCTGGCGTTGCAACCGACCAAAACACAAATTCAAACATAAAAATTGAAAATCCATACTCTGACAAATTGCCATCGTTTAACGGCGATAATTGGGGCGAACAAATTATGGAACGCACCCGCGAACTGGAAGATTTACAGGCACAAAACGGTGCAAACGACGTTGCATTGGTAAAGGCCGATTTTCCAACAACCACCGCGGATTTGACCATGTCCGAACGCATGGCGAACAAGGCCGCCGGTTACGAACCATTCAAAGACGCATCTGCATATAAACAGTTAAATATCGAAGACGAAGAAACATATCTGGCACGCCAAGAACGCCGTCGTGCGGCATATTGCGACTGGGCACAGAAACAAATGGCCGCGCTGGATGCAGATTTGGCAACATTGCAAAATTGCATGAAGCAAGGCGTACATTTCGCAGATTGTAAAACACTGGGGGTATATTGATGAAGGCCAATGTCAGTATATTTGTGTTGTCTGCACTGATTTCGTGGAATGCGTTTGCAGTTGATATTAGCGATATTACAAACTCCGCCGCATGGACACAGACCAATCACACAGAAACATACACGGTCGGTGCGGACGGCCAATCGTTATTATATCGTGGCAAAGACACCGGTATGAAATTAAAAACCGTGGCCAAGGCCGGTGACAAAATTTCCGTTACTGATACCAGCATACCGGTAAAGCCGCGGCCTCCGAAACCGGCTCCTAAACCTGCACCAGAACCCGAACCGGCTCCTAAACCTGCACCAAACCCCAAACCAGATCCTAAACCTGCGCCAAAACCCAAACCAGGTGTCAAGGGTATGTCAACTGGGGCCAAGGTTGCCGGTGCTTTGGGGGCTGTTGCTGGTGCTGCAACGATATACGATGCCACATCAGGTCAACAACAACACAGCGGTTGGGACGTTGCACAGGGCGCGGGCGGCGGCGCAATGGCCGGCGCATCTATTGGCAGTTTCTTTCCTGGCCTAGGTACAGCAATTGGTGCTGCCGTTGGTGCGGTGGTTGGTGGTGCGATTGCTGGGTCACAATTGTTTTCTGAAACAGATTGTTTAACCGATCCGGTCACCGGCAAATTCACATGTTGTCACACGGCATTTAACAAGGGTGAACGTTACGCAGATATTGGCGACTATATGTTCTGTGTGGTCGATGCCGTCGACGGCGTTCCGGCGCAATACGGCACGCGCCAATGTCAACAGGGTGGTTCTGCCACGGCATACTCTTGGTGGGACGGTCTGTGGCAAGATGACGCATGGACACCCGAATGCGAATACAGATATTGCAATAACGACGCGCCAAAACTTGGCTTTGATAACTATATCGTACACACCGCCGACACAGAAAATTTCTGTTGGAAATGGCAATGCGCGGATGGATTAGTTCGTGTGGGCAACTGGTGCGAACGGTCAACGGCGGGCGCGGCTGGTGGCGTGGCAACTGGAAATGACGGCAACACGGAAACAGAGTCCGTTATAACAGATACATCCAACGAACGATATGAATTGGCCATTGCCAAGATTCAGGCCCAGCGTAACCGCGTCATCCGTATGTGTGGCGAGAATAATACGGCGTCAACATCAACAGACACCAGCAATAAAACCGGTAAAAATAACAAGAAATAGGGCGACACATGTTGCGTTTGGGGCTGATAATAATTGCAACAACGTTTTTATCATCGGCGCACGCTGCGCCGATTGATGTGCCAGACGCCACTGTCATCAATGATGGCTTTGTCGCCACAGACGAAATATTTAATCGCACGCCCGACGATACAAAATGCGCAACCGCCGCATTTGCAGATGCCCTGGCGGCAACCGCCGATAAAATTCCCGCGGATGCGCACGAAAACGTTGTTCAACAATGGGTACATCAAACCTTTGCAAATCCGGATGTATTACGTCGCGTGTTGGCGTGCCCTGAAATTGTGGCAACCGCGGATGATGAAACAATAAAATTTTTGCCAATTGAATATACGTTTACGGGTGGTCGCACAATTACCATAAATTATGAAACCCAGCCAAAGATTCTGAAACAGCGTTTGGTATTATCGCAAAAGCGCGACACGTCGGCTGTCACCAGTCCACGTCTGGACGATGGCGCAGTGTGGACAAATACCGATCCAGCGTGGTATGCAATTATGGTTGTCCAGCACGGCGCACTGGACGCATTTGCGAACGCCGCCAGCAATCATACTATTTCACTGAACTATATCGCCAAACACATTGATGAACTGTACCCCAAAAATGACCGCTGCACCAGCCGCAGTGCAATCGCAGGCGACAAAGACATGATAAATTTAGCCATGCACGAAACAGTCGGTTTGGGCAAAGACGACACAAACGATTACTATGTTGCAGGCGACATAAACCTGCAATGGATTTCATATTTGGAAATCGCTCTGGACGTGGCAATAACCGTCGTAACAGCTGGTGGTGGCACGGTAATTCTGGGTATGACCAAGGCCGCGCGCGCATCGCGCACATTGAAAAACCTGAGCACCACAATCAAGGTATTGTCAAAATCGGACAAGGTTGCCGACTATGTCAAGGTTGCTAATCGTTATTCCAAAATCGCCGACGAAATAAAGAAGTTAGACAAGGTCAAAGACGCCGCATCATACGAAAAGAAATCCAGAGAAATGGCGGATTTGGCTAAAACCATGCGCGAAATGGAACGCGCCTCGGACGAGGTTGCACAATATCGCAAGGCCACCGCCAGTTTTGCCGAAATCAACAAATACCGTCATGCACTGCGCGCTCTGCGCGCACCGCAGCGCGGTAACATCATCGCACGCGCATGGCGCGCATTTCGCGCGACGGGCACCGGCAACAAGGCCCTTGCCAAGGGCGCACGCGTTGCACGCAGCAGCACTGTTTCCGGACGCCTGCGCGATTGGTTGTTTGATTCAACAATGCGCAATGCGGGAATGCTGGCACGTGTCGAACGTCAGGGTGGTCTGGTATACGGCGCGCTGAAATTTATCGGCGGTATGTACGATTGGACAGAAACCAGCACCGGCGATTTCACAAACAATATTCAATTTGCGCCACTGTTGCTGTTGTCTGCGGACGATTTAGCAGGCCAAGAAAACGTTGTAAATTACGGCATGTGGCTGTTGTGGGCGGGCGACGCAACATCGGCGGCGGACGACGATGCCGCATACTTGCAGGCAATGGACACCGCTGAAAAATTCTGGCAGGATTTGACCACCGTACAGGAACAGCAAAATAATCACGCGTGCGATGTTGATATCTATGTTGTGCGACCAATTTTGCGCAATCCAGACACGCCAGACGCAGAAATCTATTACCTGATTATGAATGACGTTCCATGGACCACACACAACGAATAATAATTTTTTCCCATTGTGTTTTTCTGGGCAAATACCTATAATATCAATGAACGGGACAGGGGATACATCGCATGAAACGCATTTTATCTGTTTTATTGATTGCAATCACAGCCGCGACCAGTGCATCGGCATATCAGGTTTTATCGTCCAAGGAACTGGGGCAAAACGATGCAAAAAATCAAAACGTCGTTGTTAAATGCACAACCGACACGGGTCAGGTTTCGAACCAAACATGCAGTTTGCGCCGCTATGTAAAATGCACCGGCACGGCCAAGGCCAAACGTTGCAACGGGTGGCAACCATGGCGCAACCTGCGCAACCCGTCATCTGAATACGCCGATTGGCGCAGTGGCGCATCCGCATGTTGCCGCGAAATGGGCCTGCGATAAACAGTATTAAAAATGTCCGCTGTTCGGCGGACACTTTTTTTATTCTGGTGGATGTGATTGGACTCGAACCAACGACCTCTTCGATGTGAACGAAGCGCTCTAACCAACTGAGCTACACATCCCAATCATGTGCAATCTGGTGGGGATAGTGGGACTCGAACCCACACGGTCGCAATGACCAAAGGATTTTAAGTCCTCAGCGTCTACCATTCCGCCATATCCCCGTGTCAGAATATGCCTGAAAATATTAGTCCGTTCGCCCCCGCGCGTCAAGCGGAAAATTGCGCAGCGCGCGCCCAAATTTCAACCCTTGCGTTTTATATGCGAACTTGTTAGCATGCCAGTAACGCAACAGCCAAAAAGGGGCAAACTATGAAAGGAATTATTCTGGCGGGCGGCAGTGGCACACGCCTGTACCCATTGACCAAGACAACGTCCAAGCAACTATTGCCGGTTTATGACAAACCGATGATTTATTACCCATTGTCCACGTTGATGCAGTTCGGCATTCGTGACATTCTGATTATATCAACCCCCGTTGACACACCAAACATTGAAAAATTATTCGGCAATGGCGCGGCGTTGGGGCTGAACATTCAATACGCTGTCCAGCACGAGCCCAAGGGTATCGCCCAAGCATTTACAATCGGCGCGGATTTCATTGGCAATGATGACGTATGCTTGATTCTGGGCGACAATATTTTCCACATGGGCGAACAGTTCCGCTGGTTTCAGGAAACAGTTGCAAAAAACGCCGGCCACCGCGCCACGATTTTTGCATATCACGTATCAGACCCTGAACGCTTTGGCGTTGTTGAATTTGACGAAAATCTGAATGCAATTTCTATCGAAGAAAAACCCAAACACCCAAAGTCAAACTTTGCGTCCGTGGGCCTGTATTTTTACCCATCGGACGTCGTACACAAGGCACAAAATTTAACGCCGTCGGCACGTGGCGAACTGGAAATCACAGACCTGAACAATTTGTATTTGGCGGAACACCGTATGTCCGTCGTGCCAATGCGCCGTGGCAATGCATGGCTGGACGCCGGCACGCCAAAGAGTTTGATGGATTCTGGTAATTTTGTTCAGATTATAGAGGCTCGCCAAGGATTGAAAATCGCATGTATCGAAGAAATCGCGTATCGCCGTGGCTTTATTACCCGCGATGGCCTGCAAGCGATTATCGATGGTATGAAAGATTGCGATTACAAAACATACCTTATCAAAGTAGCCAGCGAGGACAAACATGAACTTTATTAAAACAGACATCGACGGTGTTGTAATTATCGAACCACGTATTTTTACCGACAGTCGCGGATATTTTTTCGAGAGTTATAACGAAGCAGAATTTATCAAAAACGGTATTACAAATCGCTTTGTCCAAGACAACCAATCAAAATCATCATATGGGGTTGTGCGTGGCCTGCATTGCCAGTTGGGGCCCCACGCACAGGCGAAATTGGTTCGCGTTCTGCATGGGCGTGTATTAGATGTTGCGGTGGATATTCGCGCGGGCTCGCCCACATTTGGCAAACACGTGGCGGTTGAATTGTCCGACGAAAATCAACGTCAGTTATTTATTCCACGCGGGTTCTTGCACGGATTTTCGGTTTTGTCCGACACGGCGATTTTTGCATACAAGTGCGACAACCTGTATCACCCTGAATCTGAATTTGGCATTCGATTTGATGACCCAGAAATCGGCATTGATTGGCGGATTCCTGCGGACAAAATTATCACATCTGACAAAGACAGAATTGCAAAAGGATTAAAAGATGTACCTGATAACCGGTAGTCGCGGACAACTGGGCCAAGAATTGGCGAAATTATTACCCGACGCAATTTTAACCGATGCCGACACGCTGGACATCACCGATGCCGCGGCGGTGAACGCGTTTGTACGCGAACATAATATTGATACAATCATCAACTGTGCAGCATACACCGCGGTTGACCGCGCCGAAGATGACGCTGACGTGGCGCATCGCGTAAATGTAATCGGGCCGGAAAATCTGGCTAAATCGGGTGCACGGGTTGTGCATATTTCAACCGACTATGTATTTGACGGTACGGCGCACACACCATACGAGCCATCTGACGCGCCGAATCCCGTTTCTGTATACGGCAAAACCAAACTGGCGGGGGAAAGGGCGGTTTTGGACAACGCACGCGCAGCGGTAATTATTCGCACGGCGTGGCTGTATTCGCCATACGGCAATAACTTTGTAAAAACGATGCGCCGGCTGGGTGCAGAAAAATCAGAAATAAACGTCGTCTGCGACCAGATTGGCACACCAACATGTGCCGCCGACTTGGCCGCAGCAATCGCGACAATATTACCAAATATGCGCGACGGTATGCGTGAAATTTATCACTTTACCGATGCGGGCGTTTGTTCATGGTACGATTTTGCATGCGCAATTATGGAATTATCTGGATTAAAATGTCACGTCAATCCAATTCCGTCATCGGCATACCCAACGCGCGCCACACGCCCGTTTTACAGTGTATTGTCCAAAGAAAAAATTAAACACGATTTTCCAACCATCAACATACCACATTGGCAGGAGGCCCTGAAAACATGTCTAAAACAATTTTAATCACCGGCGGTGCCGGATTTATCGGCTCTAACTTTGTTCCATATTTTGCGGCAAAATACCCAGAATACAACATCATCAATCTGGATAAATTGACCTATGCCGGCAATTTGGAAAATTTGGCAGAATGCGAATCTATGCCGAACTATACGTTTGTCCACGGCGACATTTGCGATCGCGAACTGATTGATAAACTGTTTGCCGAACACGACATTCGTGGCGTAATTCACTTTGCCGCCGAAAGCCACGTTGACAATTCTATAAAATGCCCCGACGCATTTATTAAAACCAACATCAACGGCACATTCAACTTGGTCGATGCGGCGCGCCGTCATTGGATGGACGGCCCATCACAGGTCAAAGCAGGGTACGAAGATTGCCGTTTTCACCACATTTCAACCGACGAAGTGTACGGCGCATTGGGCGAAACAGGATTCTTTACCGAAACAACACCATACGCTCCAAACAGCCCGTATTCTGCGTCCAAGGCCAGTTCGGACTTTATCGTACGCGCATATCACCACACATTTGGTATGAACGTCACGACGTCTAATTGCTCTAATAATTACGGGCCAAAACAGCATAATGAAAAACTGATTCCGCACATTATTGCGGCGGCATTGGCGGGTAAACCATTGCCAATTTACGGACGTGGCGAAAACGTGCGCGATTGGCTGTACGTACTGGATCATTGCAAGGCGATTGATTTAATTTTCCACAACGGCAAATCCGGCGAAACATATAACATCGGCGGACACAACGAACGCAACAATATCACGATTGTGAACACGATTTGTGATATCTTGGACAACCTGCGTCCACGTGCAGACGGCCATAAATACGCCGAACAAATTACATTCGTTGCCGACCGTGCGGGCCACGATTTCAGATATGCGATTGACGCCACAAAACTGGAAACAGAATTGGGCTGGCGCGCCGACGAAACGTTCGACACCGGCATCGTCAAAACAGTAAAATGGTATCTGGAACATTAAAATCTGGGGCGGGGCGCATTTTCCCCTTGCAAAAGGGGCAAAGTTGATATAATATATGCACGCCTTGCGGATATGGCGGCATTGGTAGACGCGCTAGTTTCAGGTACTAG